>Ga0213868_10003404_pt1 | contig 14848 bp, 19 predicted proteins | sample PICome_9_FD_160087 | JGI IMG/M metagenome (GOLD analysis project Ga0213868, IMG submission 160087) | Coastal seawater microbial communities near Pivers Island, North Carolina, United States - PICO127 | ecosystem: Environmental > Aquatic > Marine > Coastal | place: USA: North Carolina...
GGTGATCCATTGGCAGAGCTACATGCGGCTCGTGGATATGCTATGTGATCATGCATCTGACCATCACAGATGGTGGGTGGTGTTATAATGAGCATCGGCACTGCAACACACCTTCGGTGTGAAAATGTGCTGTGTTTTTTCATACTTTAGTATGGCAACTGATTGCATAACAGTTGTCGTAGACAAATAAGCTGTTGATATCATTCATATCTTTGATATGTCGGTGGATGGTGAGGCATTGATTGCTTTCAACACAGGTCATGACGTTGCATGATACGTGCAATTGCGTGTTGAGAGAGGGCGGGCAGGGGCCATGCGGGGGGTATACGTTATATATACATGTACTTCTACACAGATCAGTAAAATGCACTGTTAACCACTATATACATAAGGTGGTTTACACAGTCATATGTATGTTATACTATAACACAGTACGTGCCATCACTAGGTAACGGAATGTTTCAGTATATCACATAATGTTACAATAGTACGATTAGGGGTTGACATGTATCATAGAATGTGTAAAACTATATATGTTAGTTAGGGTAGGGTCACTATAAGTGATACATGTACAGTGATACACTTACAATCACATATAATAATCTCTTAAATATACAGTAACTATAAATATACTTTAAGTATACACGTACAGTGATACACTTAAATGAATATCTCCGAAGGTAACACTTGTAAATGAAATCTTGCCGTAGGCGAGTCTCTTTATAATTTGTACAAATAAAGTATTGACAATGGCAAAGAAATCAGTAAAACTATATACAGACAATGTTCTTGAAGAATTTTACCGACACGTATTAAACGGTAATCTTGAGAACTTACATATTCCCCATAGTGATGTATTCTATGTAAAGACTGCAGTGGAAGCCCACTATGGTCGTAAATTTACGTTGGAGCATGTAGAGTGGGCTATGAGAGCAGAAGGTTGGACTGATGAGCGTACCTGAAAGAGTTAAAACTAAAATGAAAGAGGAAGGACTCTCAGGTGTAAACAAACCTAAGAGGACACCCAAGCATCCTAAGAAGTCACACGCTGTAATGGCTAAAGAAGGTGACACATATAAATTTATTAGATTCGGACAGCAAGGTGTAAGTGGTGCTGGTAAGAGTCCTAAAACTGCAAAAGACAAAGCTCGTAAGAAGAGCTATTACGCAAGACACAATGCTCAAGACTCTAAGCCTAGTAAGCTGAGTGCGAGATATTGGTCGCATAAAGTTAAATGGTAATATAGGAGATACACCAATGGGAGTATTGCGAAAAACTGCTAAGGCAGGTAAGAAAGTTAAAAAGGCTGCAGAGAAAGCTAGAAAACGTGGCGCACAAAAACCTGTAGTAGAAGAACGTTTAAGCGGCTCTACTATTTCTGAACCTGCTGCTGGACGTTTAGGACGTAGTGGTGCCTCTGATCAAGCTGACTATGAAGTAGAGTTAGGTAAGGCTGGCAAGGTTGAGTCTGGTAAAAAATCTGTACCTTCTTTTGCGGATATGGAAACGAGTAATAAGAATAGACTTAAACGTAATAAAAAAGTAGCAGAACTTGAAACTAAAGTTGAAAAGGGTACAGCTACTGCGGATGAAAAAGAAGCATTACGTAAGTTGAATAAAGCCAGTGCAGATGCTGATAAAGCTCGTTCACGTAAAGCTGCAGAAAAACGTAGTACTGATGCACGTAAAGATAAAGGCATTAGCCTTGCTGGTGAAGATGGTAAAATTAAAGTAGGTGCTAAAACTAAATACAAAGATAGCGAGCTTATTGGTAGCAACACAAATGGTATTGTTCGTGATACGGGCGAAATACTAGGCAACCCTACACCTAATCAAATTGACATGGCAATACGTAACCTTGAGGCACGTAGTCGTTTGACACAAGAGGCTAAACGCAATCTTGCTAAACTTAAACGCATGAGTAAGTCAGATCGTCAAGATGCTTCATTGCGTAGAATGGAACGTAGGATGAAAGATACAGGTAAAGATAAACCACGTAAATTTAAACGTGGTGGACTTGCGCAACCTAATGCAAATCAAACTGGCTTGAAGAAACTGCCTACTGCTGTACGCAATAAAATGGGCTACATGAAACGTGGTGGTAAAGTTACTAAGGGTCATGTAGATATGCGTAAAGGTGGCTTGTTCCGCTAGTGAGCATAGAAAGTGATATACGGGATTGGTCACGTAAAGTATTAGAAGTACCTAATGACACTTTAGGTGGCCTACCCGCATGTCCTTATGCACAACAAGCATGGAAACAAAACAAAGTAAATGTAATAGAAACTAAGCATCTTGGTATTGAAGCTATTACACAAGCTAATCTGTTTGACAATACGTATGACTTAGTTATTGTTGCTTCGTATTATTATCCCTCACAGTACCAACTTAAAGAATTTACTACATTTTTAAATGATCTTTATACACCTAGAGATTTGCACATAATGGAGTTTCATCCTGACTATGGTGCAGAAGATGCAGACTTAGACTTTTTGTATGAACATGAGTGGGAGTCTGACATAGAGGACGAATATGCTATGTTGTTTATTCAGTCTCTTAGTAAAGTAGATGATGCAAGTTTACGTTTAGAAAAGTTAGGATATTATGATGTGTATCCTAAAGATGAGTATGAAGCACTCGTATTAGATAGAAGAAAACGGAGACACAAACAATGGCAATGAAACCTAGAGCAATGAAAAAGAAACCAATGATGCGTGGCGGTATGGCTACTAAGAAGAAGCCTATGATGCGTGGTGGTGGTATGGCTAAAAAGAAAATGATGCGTGGTGGCATGGCTAAGAAAAAGAAGTAATGTGGATTGCAGTTGTTTTAATTTGCGTTTCTCCTACTGATGTTAGAACTTGTGATGTATTAGTTCGTACTGATCAGGGGTTTTTTAGTAAGGCTGCTTGTGTTACTCAAGTAGAAGAAGACGTAAGTAGCATGACAAACGATAGAAACTTCTATGCCCGTTATCAATGCTATCAAATGCAAGGCACAACTTAATGACTCTTATTTCTCACTTCCCTTTACCTAGTATGCCTTTTCAAACTCATGAGAATATTATATTTGAGAAGGCTGACAAAGATAGGTCCAGTAGGAACAATGAAGAATATAAACCAGAACAACCTAACCGCATTACTCCTGATACACCAGTAGAAGATTTAAAGCTAGTAAATCAGATGTATGCGTATAATCCTAATCCAAACAAACTACGTACACCTGACGGTCAGATCGTAGACTTTATAATAGCATGAGAAACTAAATGGTAGCATTATCTTACGACACAGCAACTGAAAGTATTGCAATTACAGCCACTTCAGGTGGGGCAAGTAGTAATGTTTTATATACTTGCCCTAATAACCATGATGCAGTAATTACATTTTTACATGTAAGTAATGGGGCTGCATCTACTGATAATGTTTCTATTCAGTGGTATCACAAAGAAGATGATGCGTATTATACCATAGTTAATAATAAAGCTATATCAGGTAATGATGTTTATAATATGATTACTTCAGATAGATTATTTTTACATGCAGGTGATAAGATAACTGTATTTAATGGTGGTGGTAGCATGGGTGTTACTATCTCTGTAGAAGAGCACTTTAATCCTAATAGGCGTCAAAATGCATAACGGGGTTGCAATCTTAACTATACTATGTTATAACTAAGTATGATATAACTATCTCCATAAGGGTAAGTATTACTTACCTTAACATAATATAGGAGATAGAATATGTTTAAACGTATGTTTAAGAAACTACAAGAAAATCAGCAACGCAGAGCCGACTATTGGATTCTTATGAATCTAAGTGATAAGGAACTGCACGATATGGGGATCAGTCGTGGCGAAATCAGGCAAAAAGTCTACGGTTAATGCGGCAGGAAATTATACTAAGCCTACTATGCGCAAACGTCTTGTTGCATCCGTTAAGGCTGGCAGCAAAGGTGGAAAAGCTGGACAGTGGAGCGCACGTAAGGCACAAATGGTCGCAAAGCAATATAAGGCAAAAGGTGGGGGCTACAGGTAGTGGCTCTCTCTAAATCACAAAAGTCTTTAAAGAAATGGACTAAGCAAGATTGGCGAACTAAAAGTGGGAAGCCTAGTGCTAAAACTGGTGAGCGGTATTTACCTGCTAAGGCTATTAAGTCTCTTAGCAGTAGTGAGTATGCCGCTACAACCAGAGCTAAACGAAGAGGCACGAAGGCAGGTCAGCAGTTTGTGGCTCAACCTAAAAAGATTGCAAAGAAAACCGCTAGATTCAGGAGAACTTAAATGACTATAGCAATGGAACGTGTGTTAGCTTGGAAGATTATGCCAAGACTAATGATGTTAGTAATGACGTGGATGTATATAGAAGTTTTGTTTTGGTTTATGTCTTTGTCTGCTGGTGATATGACATCACAGGCTACAGCACTTACTGCAACTGTAACAGGTGCAATGACAGGTGCATTTGCTGTATGGCTAGGACATGAGAAATGATTGGTCAAATTTTAGGAGCAGTAGGTGGGCTTGCAACTACATATCTTGATGGTAAGGTAGCTGTACAGAAAGCTAACGCAGAGATTAAGGTTAAACAAGCTACTGGTGAGATTGACTGGGATCTAGCAGCTATCAATGCTACTCAGAACTCTTGGAAAGACGAATGGATTACTTTACTTTTTTCTATTCCATTAATTCTAGCGTTCTGTGGTGAGTGGGGTAACGGTATAGTACAAGCGGGTTTTGCTGCATTGGAAACTATGCCAGCATGGTATCAGTATTCTTTAGGTGGAATTGTTAGTGCCAGTATTGGTATTCGTTCTGTAAGTAAGTTTTTTGGGAAAAAGTAATGGCATTTAAATTATCAAGCAGAAGTATGAGAAAACTAAAGGGTGTAGACGAAGGTATTGTAGCTGTCGTAAAGGATGCTATAGGTATTACGAAAGTAGACTTTGGTGTAACTTTTGGTCTACGTACACTAGAAGAACAAAAGAAACTATACGAATCTGGTAGATCACAGACTATGAAGTCTAAACATCTTGAAGGTCGTGCAGTAGATCTAGTCGCATACTTTGGTTCAGACATTTCTTGGGAACTCAATGTCTATGATGACATTTGTGATGCTATGGCTGAAGCTGCTAGAAAAAATGATGTAGCAATTAAATGGGGTGCTGCATGGAGTGAAGGAGACATTAGAGAGTATGCTGGTACTGCAGAAGATGCAATGAACGCATACGTAGATCTCCGTAGGTCACAAGGACGTAGACCTTTTATTGATGCCCCACATTTTGAAATGATGTAATATGGCTCGTGAATTAACAGAACGTCAACAAAAGTTTTTAGATGTACTTATGGATGAGGCAGGTGGCGATGTTACTATGGCTAAGAAACTTGCTGGGTATTCGCCCAATACACCTAACCGTGAAATAACCAATAGTCTTAAAGAAGAGATTATTGATGTAACACACAGTTACTTAGCACGTAATGTACCTAAAGCTGCAATGGCTATGGTCAGTGCTTTGTACGATCCTACTGAACTAGGTATTCGTGATAAAATGTCTGCAGCTAAAGAACTACTAGATCGTACAGGTTTAGTTAAAACGGAGAAGATGCAGGTAGAAGCTAAGGGTGGCGTTATGTTAATGCCAGCTAAACAAGCACAGGATGACGATGACTAAGCCATTAGGACAATGGAAACTACCACAACCGACTGACCTACAAGAAGACAATGAATGGGTTCCTATCCCACGTGTAGCAAGAACAATACCATTTGGATATGAATTAGATCCAGAAGATGACGGAATACTCTTGCCAATTGATAACGAACTTGATATGCTTGTGAAAGCCAAGAAGTACTTAAAACAGTACTCTTATCGTGAGGTTGCCAACTGGCTAACCCGAAACACTGGCAGAACCATATCTCACGTAGGATTAAAGAAACGGTTAGATAATGAGCGAAGAAGAAAAAACAAAGCTGGAAGCCTACGCAGATGGGCAGACTATGCGAAAAAGGCAGTCGCCAAAGCGGAAGAAATCGAACGCAACCGCATCGGGGCGAAAGCGCAAGACAACGACAACCAAGAAACAAACGCAGCCTGAACCAGCTAGAATAATAGAACCTGAACTAGCACCTGTAGAAGAACAGCATAATGTAATATTTAAACCTAATGCTGGACCACAAACAGACTTCTTAGCTGCAGGTGAACGTGAAGTATTATATGGCGGCTCTGCAGGTGGGGGTAAGTCATATGCAATGCTCGCTGACCCTTTACGCTTTATGGGGCACCCAGCCTTCTCAGGATTGCTCCTACGACATACTACAGAAGAACTAAGGGAACTTATCTTTAAGTCTCAAGAAATGTATCCTAAGATATGGCCTGGAATTAAGTGGTCAGAACGTAAGATGCAATGGACTGCACCCTCTGGTGCTAGGCTGTGGATGTCCTACCTTGATAGAGAAGACGATGTATTAAGATACCAAGGTCTTGCGTTTAGCTGGATTGGTTTCGACGAATTAACTCAGTGGCCTACTCCATTTGCTTGGAATTATATGCGAAGTCGCTTGAGATCTACTGCAAGTGATTTACCTGTATATATGAGAGCTACTACCAACCCAGGGGGTAGGGGTCATCATTGGGTTAAAAAAATGTTTATTGATCCTGCCCCGCATGGTAAACCGTTTGATGCAACAGATATTGAAACAACTGAAGTATTACGTTATCCTGCTGGACATGCCAAAGCTGGTAAGCCTTTATTCAAACGTAGGTTTATACCTGCCCGTCTTTCCGACAATCCTTACCTAGCAGAACAAGGTGACTACGAAGCAATGCTTCTGTCTTTACCTGAACAACAACGTAGGCAGTTACTTGACGGGGATTGGGATATTAAAGAAGGCGCAGCCTTTACGGAGTTTGATAGAAATATTCATGTAGTTGAACCCTTTTATATTCCTAGTAACTGGGTAAAGTTTAGAGCTTGTGACTATGGGTATGGAAGTAAGTCTGGTGTAGTTTGGTTTGCTGTTGCGCCTAATGAACAATTAATTGTATACAGAGAGTTATACGTAAGTAAAGTATTAGCTGCAGATTTAGCAGATATGATTGTAGACTTAGAGGCTGAAGATGGAAATATTAAGTATGGCGTTCTTGATAGCTCTTTATGGCACAAGCGTGGTGATACTGGCCCATCATTGGCTGAACAAATGATTCAACGTGGGTGTCGTTGGCGTCCATCAGATAGATCTAAAGGCTCACGTGTAGCTGGTAAAAACGAAATACATAGAAGGTTGCAGGTTGACGAATATACAGAAGAGCCTCGTATGGTGTTTTTTGATACTTGTACCAATATGGTTGCTCAATTACCAGCCTTACCAATCGACAAAAGAAACCCAGAGGATATTGATACAACCTCCGAAGATCACTTGTACGATGCTTTAAGATATGGTATTATGTCAAGACCACGGTTTAGTATATTTGACTATGATCCAAATGGAAGGCCACAGGGTGGTATGCGAGTAGCAGATGCTACCTTTGGTTATTAACGGCACTGCCGTAATTACGCCTATGGCGAAGGAAAAATAAATGGCAGAAGAAAACGAAGGCTTTATTGAGGATGACGCTATTGTACTAGCAGATAGCGATGACTCTACTGTTGACGATGCAGATACTTCTAAAATTATTCCATTTATTATGGAAAAATATAATCGTGCAGATGATTACAGACAGCAGGATGAAGATCGTTGGTTACGTGCTTATCGTAACTATCGTGGTTTGTATGGTTCAGATGTTCAGTTTACAGAGGCAGAAAAGTCTAGGGTATTTATTAAAGTAACTAAAACAAAAACATTAGCTGCATATGGGCAAATTGTTGATGTGCTATTTGCAGGACAAAAGTTTCCTCTTACTGTAGACCCTACTGAACTTCCTGATGGGGTTGTAGCAGATGTAAACTTTGATCCTAAAGAACCTGAACAGCTAAAACAATCGGGTATGGATGAAATTGTAAATCCGTATGGCTTTGCTGGGGATGGTAAAGAATTACCCGCTGGTGCTACAGCTAAAACACTTGCAGAAAGTTTAGGCCCAATAAAAGATAAATTACAAGACATTGATGGTGTACGTGAGGGAGTAGGCAAAACACCTACTGCAATTACATTTAGTCCAGCTATGATTGCTGCTAAAATGATGCAAAAGAAAATACACGATCAATTAGAAGAATCTAGTGCAAGTAAACATTTACGTAGTACTGCTTTTGAAATGGCACTATTTGGTACTGGTGTAATGAAAGGTCCATTTGCTGTAGATAAAGAGTATCCTAACTGGAATGAAGAAGGTGAATATTCACCTATAATTAAAACTATACCACAAGTATCTCATGTATCTGTATGGAACTTTTATCCAGATCCAGATGCAAATAATATTGAAGAAGCTCAGTTTGTAATTGAGCGTCATAAAATGTCACGCACACAATTGCGTAATTTAAAACGGCGTCCTTATTTTAGAAGTTCTGTAATTGATGAAGCCGTACAACTAGGTGAAAATTATAATAAAGAATCTTGGGAAGATGATCTATCTGACTATGCCCCAGAGCATGGTGTGGAACGCTACGAGGTACTAGAGTATTGGGGTATGGTAGATACAGACATGCTTGTAGAGCAAGGTGTAGATATTCCAGATGAGTTAAGTGAAGTAGATGAACTACAGGCTAATGTATGGATTTGTAATGGTAAATTATTGCGAATGGTACTTAATCCATTTAAACCTGCTCGTATTCCTTATATGGCTGCTCCCTATGAATTAAACCCATACTCATTTTTTGGTGTAGGTATTGCGGAGAATATGGATGATACCCAAACTTTAATGAATGGTTTTATGAGAATGGCAGTTGACAATGCTGTATTATCTGGTAATCTTTTAATTGAAGTTGATGAAACTAACTTAGTCCCAGGCCAAGATCTATCAGTATATCCTGGGAAAGTATTTAGGCGTCAAGGTGGTGCCCCAGGGCAAGCTATCTTTGGTACTAAGTTCCCAAATGTTGCCGCAGAAAACCTGCAGCTATTTGATAAAGCAAGGGTATTAGCAGATGAGTCAACTGGATTTCCATCTTTTGCTCATGGTCAAACAGGGGTATCGGGTGTGGGTCGTACTGCTTCTGGCATTTCTATGCTTATGGGTGCCGCACAAGGTGGTGTAAAGAACGTAATTAAAAACGTAGACGATTATTTACTTCGTCCGTTAGGTGAAGGTTTATTTAGATTTAATATGCAGTTTGACTTTGATCCTAATATTAAAGGGGATCTTGAAGTTAAAGCACGTGGTACAGAAAGCCTTATGGCTAACGAAGTACGTAGTCAGCGTCTTATGCAGTTTATGCAAATATCTTCTAGCCCAGCACTTGCGCCCTTTGCAAAGTTTCAGTACATCATACGAGAGATTGCAAAGTCTCTTGAGTTAGACCCAGACAAAGTAACTAACAACATGGATGAAGCTGCTATTCAAGCAGAGCTAATGAAAGGCTTTCAACAGCCAGCAGCAGAAGCAAACCCAATGGACCCCACAGGAGCAGGGGGTGGTAACATAGGTACAGGACAAGTACCTACACCTCAAGAACAAGGATTTAGTGGAAATGATCAAGGACAAGGAGCACCTCAAGAAGCTCAAGGGGCTGGTGAACAACCAGCAGCAATGGGACCAGTTCAGTAACTATTTAGATGAAGTAATTGCACAACAGCATCGTGCTATGGAGCAGACAGATAACGATAAGGTTATGTATAGAGCACAAGGTGCCATATACCAACTACGTAGATTAAAATTACTTAGAGATGAGGTATTAAAATAATGAAAGATCAAATGGAACTTTTTGAAGACGGTGGCCTCAAAGACGAGGGCGGTACAATAGACGAAGTATCTGGAAACGAAGTTCCAATTGGTGGCACTAAAAAAGGTGTGCGTGATGATGTATCTGCTATGGTAAGTGAAGGTGAGTTTGTTTTTCCTGAAGATGTAACACGTTACATTGGTTTAGATAAACTTATGCAAATGCGACAAGAAGCTAAGATGGGCTTAAAACGTATGGAAGCTATGGGTCAAATGGGTAATGGTGATGAAGCCACTATCCCAGACGATATGCCATTTGGTATGGCTGATCTTGTTATTGTGGCTGGTGATAGTGGCGAAGAATTAGAAATGCAAGAAGGTGGTTTTGTAACACGTCCTACTACAGTTACACGTACCGTACAGCAACCTACATACACACCTGCTCCACAAGAACCCGCAACTACACAGACTTCTACAGTACGTAGGCTTACACCTGAAATTGAACGCCCACAAAGAGCAGAAATTAACTTTAAAGAATTGATGGGTGAGGCTAGTATTACGTATGTAGAGTACCGTAATGAAGCTGGTGCTAATATGATGATACCTCATATTGGTGGTGTTCCTGCATTTCCTATTCCTGAAGGGTACACAATATACTCACCAGAAAATGAAGACTCTGTAGAAAACTCTAATACAGAAGAAGGCGAAGCAATACGAGAAATAAACGAAACGTCACGAGGCGAAGGTGGCCCTGACAGAGATATTGCTGCTGAAATACAAGCAGAGTTTGATAATGCTCCTGCTCCTATTAATTGGGATACTTTAAATACACAAGATCTTTTAACAGAGTTGGGTGGCATTACTGGTACGGGACGCACTATTGCTAATGGTGCCATGCTTTTGTTTGGTCCTGTTGGTGCACTGGGATACGCAGCAATGCGTGATCAAGATAAGAAAGCATATGCTGCAGCAGTTGCTAAATTAAACGCTGGTAATTTAACTGCCGAAGAAAGAGCAGAACTAACTGCGTATATAGAAACTTTAGGTAAATCTGTAGGACCAGAAAGTAAAAGTATTTTAGGTAGAATTGTAGATGGTGTTGCAGGAGCCTTTGGACTATCCGAAACTAAAACAACAGAAGCTAAAACAAAAGTAGAGCAAGAAGAGGTTGTACCTATAGCGCCTGTAGAAACTGCTCCTACACCTGAAGAAGTATTAATGCAGCAACCTGTTACTGCAGCACCTGAAGAAAGATTAATGCAACAACCAGTTACTGCCGCACCTATGCCCGTACAATCTTCTTTAGCGCAGCAGATGAAGTCTATGCAAGACGCTATGCAATTTGATTCTACTCAGTATACACCGCCTGTATTACCTACATCTTCACCTATGGCTGCAGGACAGCAGGGTGCACTTGCGTTAACAGGGACAGGTGGTTACGATGAACAACCCATAGTGCAAGGCGCTGAAATACTAGGTCAGTTAGAAGCGCCTATTGCATATGGACAACCTTCTCCTACTGCGGCTAAAGTAGAAATTACCCCTTATGAAGGTTCTGTGGAGCAAACTGCAGGATTAAGCGCAGCAGAGCAAATGCGTAGAATGACAGAAGAAAGACAGCAACAACGTTTACAAGTTATAGATCCTGAGTTTACTGCTGGTCTTACTGCTAAACCTTACACCGATCCTATGTATGGTGAGGTAGGTAGAGGTGTACAGCCTTCTCCTGAACCATTAGGTCCAACAGGTAGTTACGATGAAGCAGGATTAAATGTCGATCCCCGTAGACAACAAGGCCCAAAACAGGCTGAAGTATTTCAAACAAAAGAAGCTGCCCGTATTAAAGCTGAACAAGAGCAAGCACTATTAGATACTCAAAATTTATTAGAGCAACAAAAAAGTGCATTTGCTGATGCCGAAAAACGTTTAGCAGAACAAAAAGTAATATCCGCTGCAGATATAGCTACAGCTAATGCTGCCGCAGATGCAAGATATAATAGAGACATTGCAAAAATACGTGCAGATCAAACTAAAAAATTAGAAGCCCTTCAAAAACTTGGGGTAGTAGGTAGAGCAGAAGCTGAACGTATAGCACTAGCAGAAGCTAAAAGAGCAGAAGAAGAAGCTAGAAGAGTTGCGGAAGCTGAAAGAAAAAGAATTGCTGATGCTAAAGCTAAAAGTGATGCAGAGGCAGCAAGAAGAGCAGCAGAAGATAAACGTTATAAAGAAACGCTTGCTGCAACAGGTACAGCAGAAAGAGTAGGTTCCAGTGCCCCTACAACTTCGATTAGACCCAAAGCCAGACCTAAACCAACGGCTAAACCTAAACCCGCAGCTAAACCTAAATCACCAGAAAGAAGTAACGATAAATCAACACGGTTAGATTCAAGTAATCCTAATACAAATAAAAATATTACTGCACATCTATCTAATAGAGAAAAAGAATCGTTAAAAGCTAATCCAGAGTTAGCAGATCACTACACAGCTACAGCAAACAGACGTGCTAATGAAGCTGCTGCAGGAGATACTTCTAATACAGACTCAGCAAACGAAGCGTCTGATTCTAGTGATAAAATTGTATGTACTGCCATGAATAACTCATACGGCTTTGGCTCATACCGCCAAGCTATATGGTTATCCTACTCTAAAGACCACTTGACAAAAGAACATGAGCTAGGTTATCATACACTGTTCTTACCTTTAGTAGACTTAGGATACAATAAAAATAATAAATTTGTACGTACTGCACTAGAGCATATTGCACGTCATCGTACTGCAGACCTTAGAGCATCTATGCAAAATAAAAAACGAGATACTTTAGGGCGTATATACAGATCTATCCTAGAACCTTTAGTATATACCGTAGGTAAGTTTAGAACAATTACAGGAATTTAATATGGAATTTTCACAATATACTGAACTTGTAGCCAAACGGTTCAATGGCTTACAGGAAGATGATAAGGATGTTATCCGTAGTTTAATGGGTACATCACAAGGCCGTGTACTTGGTAAGGTACTAGGTCCAGAGATAATGACTAATGTTAATTTAGGTAAAGCTAAAAAACCAGTTGTTAAAAAACGTGGACTAGCAACACGTTAAATTGCTAGATACGCTGGCTACTCATCCCCCTACCAACACTAGGCTACGGTGGCCCCAGTAAGGAACGTAAAATGGCTAATGATATTATGGCAGAAGAAATGCAAACAGAAAAGAAAGTTGCATTTGCCAATCGTAAATATAGTAATGAAGATAAATTAAAAAAAGATGAAGAAGAACTAGAACAACTTATTGCAGAACAGCGTGGTGAAACTAAAGAAGAAAAACAAGAAGCCGAACCAGTTGGCGCAGAAGAAAAAAGTTTTAAGAAACGTTATGGTGATTTACGCCGCCATATGCAAGAAAAAGAAAAATCTTGGGAAGATAAGTTTAAACAACTTGAAGGTCAACTAAAAGACGTAACACAAAAAGAAATTAAACTACCTAAGTCAGATGATGACATTGAAGCATGGGCAACACAATATCCTGATGTAGCAGCCATTGTAGAAACTATTGCAATTAAAAAGGCACGTGAGCAATCTGCAGGATTAGAAGATCGTGTAAAAGAAATTGATGAGATGAGAGCTACAGCCTCACGTGAAAAAGCTGAAGCTGAACTTATGAAAGCCCATCCTGACTTTGGAGATATTCGTGATAGTGATGACTTTCATCAGTGGGCAGATGAACAACCTAAATGGGTACAAGATGCACTTTATGAAAATGACAATGATGCTCGTTCTGCTGCACGTGCTATTGATCTGTATAAAGCAGATCGTAATATTAAAACTAAAAAACCTGCAGACAGTAAAGAGGCTGCACGTTCAGTAAATAGTCGTAATAGTCGTAGTCAACCTGAAGATAACGATTCAACTACAACGTTTAAAGAATCTCAGGTAGCTAAGATGTCACCACAACAGTATGAAAAAATGTCTGATCAAATTATGGAATCTATTCGTACTGGTAAATTTATTTACGATATGTCTGGTTCTGCCAGATAAAGCTATTGACATATAATATATTTATGATATAACTATATGTACAATCGGTAGTATGGCCCTGCTAGGTATTAACTACAGTTACCCATACTGCCAATTAACTAAACTATCCGCAAACACAATTAAGCTTTCGGACAACCTAATGTCTCATGGCCCGTTACACTAGAAGGTAGGCCAACTTTCTATATAGCGCACCCTAGTAGTATTAGCCTCTGTATAAGTCATTAGTCGTTTGCATCTGTGATTTAATGCTAGGAGAAATTAAAATGGCATTTACATCCGCTGCTGGTTATGGCAATTTACCCAATGGTAACTTCTCACCAGTAATTTATAGCAAACAGGTGCAACTTGCTTTCCGCAAAGCATCTGTCTGTGAAGCAATCACTAACTCTGATTATTTCGGAGAAATCGCTGCAATGGGTGACTCAGTTAAAATTATTAAAGAACCTGAGATCACTGTTAAAGCATATGAGCGTGGTACAACTATTACACCACAAGATCTTGACGATGAAGATTTCTCATTGACAATTGATAAGGCCAACTATTTTGCCTTCAAAGTCGATGACATTGAGGAAGCCCATAGTCACGTCAATTTCCAAAGCCTTGCGTCAGATCGTGCTGCTTACCGTTTAGGTGATCAGTTTGACCAAGACGTACTTGGCTACTTGACAGGCTTTAAACAGTCTGCACTACACGGTACACCTGATACAGTTAACACAACTGTAAATGGTACTGTTGCTGTATCAACTGCAGGTTCAGATGAACTGTTGTCTTCAATGAAAATTGATGCAGCAGATTTCGGTGGTTCAGCAGGTGATGCTTTGGCATTGCAGCCACGTACAGGTGGAGCAACTGACTCAACTCCTGCCGTTGGTGATACTTTCCCACTGACAGTTATTGCACGTATGTCACGTCTGTTGGATCAACAGAATGTGGATACTCAAGGCCGTTGGTTGGTAGTAGATCCTGTGTTTATGGAGTTGTTGAAAGACGAAGACTCACGTTTGTTTA
>Ga0213868_10003407_pt1 | contig 14841 bp, 30 predicted proteins | sample PICome_9_FD_160087 | JGI IMG/M metagenome (GOLD analysis project Ga0213868, IMG submission 160087) | Coastal seawater microbial communities near Pivers Island, North Carolina, United States - PICO127 | ecosystem: Environmental > Aquatic > Marine > Coastal | place: USA: North Carolina...
TAAATGAAATATCAAAGAATCTTGCAAAGAATTATATTGGCAAAGCCTCAAGAGATGTATTTCAAAAAGGTAGAGATGATTCTACACAAGATGCTATAGGCAAATTAGGTGGTAAGCATAAAGATCAAGATTACAATAAAGGTCCTGAAAGAAAAGCTTCAATGAGAGTACGTGGTATCGATAGAGCTACAAACAGGCTTATGAAAAAAGAAGCAATGTCTGATTCAGAAAAGAAAGCACATGACGCAGCTATTGCAGCATTTAAAATGAAAGGTGGTAAAGTAAAAAAACTTCCACCCGGTTATGCTGATGGCTATCACGGAAAAGCAGATCCTGGAGCAGGTATCAAAGGTATGATATCCAAAGCTGATACTAAAGATTTTGGTACTAAGAAAAAAATAGGGAGTATGAAAAGATGAGCTTAAGAAGAGCGATAGAAGAAGTTAAGCAAAACTTAATTGATGAAGCAGCTGAGTTAGAAGAAGCTACAAATATGTACACTGACGACATTACTGGTTTTCAGATTGATAGGTTCGCTGGTAAAAAAGGACCAAGCTTTCAAATCAATTATGGAAGAGGCAAGGGTAAACATATTCAAATTCCAAAGAGCGATATGAAACGAGTCATCACTCAGATGACAAAAGCAATGAATGCAAAGTAGAGGTACTGATGCCACTAGATCCAAAAGACGGAATCGGTTCTTACATCAAAGATTTTAAGAAATCTAAAGCACCGCAGTTTAAAGGTAAAAGCGAAAAGAAACGAAGAGACATGGCGATTGCCGCGTATCTTGATGCTAAGCGTGGACCACAAGAAGCTAAGCTTATGGGTAATACTTTAAAACTCTTTGGTCAAATGAATCGTAGTGTCAAAGAATTATCTATGAGGAAAAAGTTTAAAGCTGGAGTTCAAAGAGCATTAGTAGGTCCTAGCACTAAGAAGAAACCTTTAATGTTTAGAACCATGGGTAAAGATGCGAAAGACATGCAAAAGAAAGCTGATGTCCTTACAGTAACAAAAAAAGCTGATGACACTAAAATAGCACTTGCTAAAAGAGCTTTAAAGAAAGAAGATACAAACTTTAAAGTAGAGATTGATGGTCTTCCAACAATGTACATGAAAGCTAAAACTCCTGGCGAACTTAAACAACAGTTACGTAAGATTGTTAAACAGCCTTCATTAATAAAAGATGTTGATAGAATAGAAGTATCTAAAGTTAAGAAAGCATATAGAGATAAAGCACAAGGTAGAGAAGTTAAAGAATACAAATATGATTATGGTACACCAGAATCTGTAAAGCTTATGAAGAAAGTAACTCCTGGCGAAAAAGAAGAAGGTTATGTGTCTATGGCTCAACAACGTGCTGTATGGGCTACTCGTAAAGACGGCGGTAAAGGACACCCTGATAATAAAAAAAGGAAAAAGAAATGACTTTAAGTTTTAAAAAGTTTATCGAAGAAAAAGATCCTAGAATTAAAAGAGCTGGTGTTGCCGGATTTAATAAAGCCAAACGAACACCAAGCCATCCTACCAGTAGTCACATTGTTGTAGCAAAAGACGGAGACAAAGTAAAAACTATAAGATTTGGTCAACAAGGTGTAACCACTGCAGGAGCTCCTAAAAAAGGAGAGTCTGATAAACAAAAAGCAAGACGTAAATCATTTAAAGCTCGTCATGGCAAGAACATCGCTAAAGGAAAGATGTCAGCTGCGTACTGGGCAGACAAGGAGAAATGGTAATGGTCAAAGGTTGGATAAACAAAAGAATTAAAGAAAGAACAAGTATGGATGGAGCAGTATGTATTGCTCTTGGTCTTATGATTTTATTTTTATCACCGTTAGCTAAAATTGCAGCAGGTATTGCAATTGCTTATGGTGTGTGGACAATATGGAAGTCTGAATAATATGGCAAAGATGTTTAAACCAGTTTCAACACATGAACCTAATAAGCATGGAACTACAATCGGTCGTAAACCTATAACTTCAACTATGAATAAACATAAAAGAAGAAGTTTAAAAAAATATAGAGGTCAAGGAAAATGAGTGTCAAAAACCTGACAGTAAATAAAAGACAAGTTTATATTAGTGTAAATAACATGTTAACTAATAAATATATTTATGGACAAGGATCTCATAAAACAATTAAGGATGGAGTTAGAAATGGCTAAATCCGAAGCAGTGTCTATAGTGTCAGAAACTTCTCAAACAAATGCCGCTAGACTCGATAGAATCGAAAGTAAGATAGATAAATTAGCGGACGCTATGATTTCTTTAGCCAGAGCAGAGGAGAAGATTATAGCATTGCAAGATGACCATGATAACATGAGAGATAGACTCAATAAGTTATCAATAAAATTAGACGATATTCAAAAGGCGGTTGACGATAACGCAAGAACTGTCGGTATTATAAATAAAGTGGTATACGCGGCAATGGTTGCTGCAGTAGGAGCCTATGTGGCCCACATGTGGATGTAAAAGGAGACAACAATGTTTAACACAAATCCATTCAGAAAACATAGGGCCAATAACGAGGTCCTAAAAGAAGCTGATGATTATCATTATGCAACAGGTGAAAGAGTTAAGAAAAAAGAAAAAAAAGAATCTATAGGTAAAACTGCAGGTGATCACGGTTATTATCATTTACAAAAAGCAAAAGAACTTGCTAAAAAAGATGGTCATGACTATGATAAATTACCTCAGTATGATAGAACTCATGATAAGCATAAAGATCATTATGATTCAAGAGCAAAAAAAGAATCAGTAAAATCTGAAAGTGTCAAGTATCATATACCTGAAGATATTCCTGCAAACGAAAGAACAGCTTTTCATGGTGCGGCAGCGGCAGCTGCAAAAGATGGAAAAAAGAATTTCAGCTTTGGCGGAAAAACTCATCCGGTTACTATGAAAAAAGACTTAGCAACTAAGATTGCAGATCAGAAAGAAAGTACAATGACCTTTAGAGAAAAATTATTATCATTATACGAAGGTGATAGAGCAGCTCATTATAAAGGCGCAACTAAACCTGAAGAGTATGATGAAAAACAAAAGTCTTCTAAAGGCGCAATGGATATGATGAAAACACCAAAGACTGTTGAAGCCGATGGTATGAAAGCTGCAAAAGATACTGCAGATGCTATTAAGAAAAGTGCACCCGGAAAGAAGATGAGAAAAGGTGATCAGAACAAAGGTGATCTTAGTATTAAACCTAGTGCAACCCCAGTAAATGACCCATCTGCAAAGATAGTAACAGCTGAAGAATACGGAATGTTCGGTAGTAAAATATCTAATACTTTATTAGATGCAGTTGCGACGGTAGAAGACATGAATAAAATACATACTGTTGATATCGATCATACTACAGGTAAAACCGGTAGCCATGAAAAGAAGCACGGTATAACTATTAAGAAAAATCCAAAAGCTGGTCCATACGCAGTAGATGCAACTGGTACAAAAGCTAACTTACAAAAATATTTAAAGAAACACTATGATGGGGATCATAAAACTATGCATCCTGAAATTTATAAGTAAAAGGAAAAACTAATTATGGCCATATTACCACCTAACTTTCAGAAAGATGCAGTACCTACTCCATCTGGTTGGAGACATCCTAGAACAAATGAACTATTAGTTTCAAGGAAAATAACAAGTGATCAAATAGATGAATTTTACGGTGTTAAACCTACAGTCGCTATGCTAAAGGAATCTCCTACAACAATGGAAGAAGCCAAAGCAGAACTTATTGTAGATGATACACTTCCAAGTGAGTTAGGATCTATGACAAAGATAGAACTTGAAGCAGTAGGACGCGAACACGGTGTTGAACTTGATAGAAGAAAAAATAAGGCAGATTTAATTCAGGAGCTTAAAGAAGTACTTTAAATTTGAATATATAATTTTATGCTAATATTTAAAGAACTAACTGAAAAGAATTTGTTACTGTATGCCGCTAAGCATTATAGTAACCCTAGGTTTTCTGATATAGATGATTTCAATGAAGATTTGAAAAGATTCAAATATGTTAAGAGATTGTTGAATCGTTATATAGAATCAGACGAACTATCTGAACGACTTGTATTAAATCATTTAATAGTGATTTTTAATATGTTTGGTATTGAAGCTGCTTTAAATATATTAGATTTAAAATTAGAAGAAAAGCACTGGCCAGTAGTAAAACCATTTTTAATATTTTTAAATTATATTAAAAATGATCAATATACAGGAATTATGATGGACCCTAATGTGGTTGATGCTTTGAGGAAAATTTAATGGGAATACTTAAAAGAGCAGCAGACATAACATACACTTTTAGATTTATACGCATGATGGCTATGGATTGGAAAGATTGGGATGCTTATAAATTAGGTATCATTGATGAAAATGGCAAAAGACAGAAAGATGTAAAATTGAACGACGATGAAAAAAAGTCTGCTTATACTCCTTTTATTCGCCTTGCCGCTAACCTTAAAAGGCTCGTTGCAAAACTTCCAGGAGGTGGAAGTAAACTCGGATCTTTTGCGTCAGCGCTTTTCCTCATTAAAGAAAAAGTCGGACAAAAAGGAATAGAAGATATTTGTAAGAAATGTAATATTGAAGTATTAGATTTTTTAAATGAGAAGAATGAATGGTTTTTATTAGATGAAAAACAGTTATCACCCGGCATCTATAGAATTAAGAATGCTAAACTTATAAACGAATCTTGTGCAGAACTTGTTTGGCCAAAAGATCAAGTAAGAATACAAGATGAATGTTATCCTATAGGTGATGTGTTTGGTGTAGATATATATGAAGCATTACATGTAAACACTAACAAACAAGTATATGTAACTGCAAGTGAGTTAATTAGATGAGAATAGCTGGTAGGCAAAAAGGTACTAAAGTAAAACCATATACACATATGTTAGTACAACCGAGTGCTCCAAAATCTCGATACGTGTTTGCTTATTACAGTTCTGAAGAAAAGGCAAAAGCTGCACATAAGAAATATGAACGGTTAATTGGTAATCCTTTAAGAGTAGTTAAACAATCTGGCAAAAGTGCGAACACAGATATGCATGAAGCTACAGACGAAATGGAGAAGATAGAAGCTATGCAAAAAGAAAATATAGAAGAAAAGAATTTAGGTCTATGGCACAACATTCGTATGCGTCGAGCATCTGGAAAAAAGATGAGAAAGAAAGGTGAGAAGGGTGCACCATCTCCTGAAAACATGGCATCTGCTCAAGCTGCAAGTGAAGATGTTCCGTCTACAAGCACAGCGTCTATACCCAACCCGGCTGCAACAGCTATGGGTCCAAACTACGTGCATGATAGAAGAAGACGCAAAGATAAATTTCCAGTTATGCTAAAACGATTTAGAAAATATATAGAAGATCATGGCTAGGCTATACATCTTTATATTTGTGCTTGCTATACTAGCAGGTATTGGCTATGGTGCTTACTTTATTTACAATGACACTATGCAACGTATGGCTACACTTCGAGATAATAATGCAAAACTTGAAGTTGCAGTTAAGTCAAAAGATTCTACAATAAAATCACTACAAGAAAATATGCAAAAGCAAATTAAGTTAACTAAAGACTTAAATAACAAGTTAACTATCGCCGAAGAAAATAACAAGAAGATTTCAAACCTACTTGCTAAAACTGATATAATTAAAAATAGCTTAGCAGATCCCATAGGTCAAGAAGAGAGAATTAATGAACAGGTTAACAAAATGTTTGGTGGCATCAACGCTGCTACTAAGTAGTTGTAGTTGGAAACCAGAAAAAGAAATAGTAACTGTTGAAAAGGTTATAACTCCTACTATTGCTGTAGCACAGAAAGTTAAGCCTATACAGATGTTGGATGTTAAGGTTATAGTGATAACTGAAAAGAACTTACCAGAAGTTATAAAGAAAGTCAAAGCTGGTATGGGTGAATTTGTAATATACGGTTTAGATCCACAATCATTTAAAAATTTAGCAATTAATTTCGAGCAAATAAAAAGATATATAGAACAACAGAACCAAATTATTTTTTACTATGAAGAAGCAGTAAAACCTAAAGAGGAGAAAAAGTAATGGAATTCGTAATAGATCAACTTGTTACTTGGTGGCAATTTACAGTAGTTGGAATATTAATTATTATAGGTCTTATAATTAATATGTTTGGCGTTGATTGTGATGATGTTATCATTGGATTTGAATATAAAGAAATGCCAAAGCTACAACCTATTGCAATACCCACAGCAGGTAAAGGTTTTTGGGGAGCAATATGGATGTGGCTAATAGGTACACGTAATTGGAAAGTTGCAGAAGACTGGACTTATAGAATTGAAGGAGACTGGTATGTCATTCCTGCAGGATTTACTTTTGACGGTGCATCTATTCCAAAATTCTTACATACATGGCTATCACCTACAGGTGTATTGTTAATGGGTGGACTAGTACATGACTTTGCATACAAGTATGAAACATTATTGAAAATAAATAAAAAGAAAACTATAGGAAATATTACTCAGAAAAAAGCAGATCTAATATTTCGTGATATAAATATCGAACAAAATGGATTTCATCTATTAAATAAATTAGCTTATTGGGCATTAAGAATAGGTGGATTCGTTGCTTGGAACAAACACAGAAAAGTGAACGCAAAAATTATATAGGAGATGATTATGAAAGTAGGCGATCAAATAATACTAGCAGCTAAGAAACAAGCTGAAGGAGAACTTGAAGTTCATAAAGCTAACATTAGTGTATATCAAACAATGCCAGCAGGTATTGGAGAACACAGTGATATTACTGAAGCTGTCATGGCAGAACTCGATAAGATGGCAGCAGCATATGATAGAATTGAAATGATTGAAAAATATTTTTCAAAAGATGGTGAATAAGTCCTTTACAAAAGTTGTTTTTTAATATATAATAGATACAACAATCAAAAAAGATAAGAGGTAAGAAAATGCAACAATCTGTTGACACAAGGAATTTTTTGTCTCAAACTAAGTTTTACGAAGGTTATTCACGTTTTATAGAGAGTGACCGCAGATACGAAACTTGGGATGAGGCTGTGGATCGTGTAATTGATATGCACGAACAACATTATATTACTAATAATAATAGACTACAGCCGTTTGTAGAAGAAGCTCGAAGTGCTTATAAAGAGCAGCGAGTTCTTGGTGCTCAAAGAGCTTTACAATTTGGCGGTGATCAATTAATGAAACATCAAATGAGGATGTATAATTGTACATCTTCGTATATTAACAGACCGGAGTTTTTTGGTGAAGTGTTCTACATATTGTTATGTGGTGCAGGTGCAGGATTTTCTGTACAGAAACATCATATCAAAAAACTACCTAAAATACAAAACAGAACTAAACAAGCGAAAGGTTATATAGTTGAAGATTCAATTGAAGGTTGGGCTTCAGCTTTAGACATTCTTATGTCATCTTTTTTCGTTGGTGGAGGTAAATATCCAGACTACGAAGGAAGAAGAGTATTCTTTGATTTATCGCAAATAAGGCCTAAAGGCGCAAAAATATCTGGTGGCTTTAAAGCACCAGGGCCAGAAGGTTTACGTAAATCACTAGATAAAATAGAACACTTACTTCAAGGTATTGTATTAGATTCCAAAGAACCAATAGCAATTAAACCTATAAACGCATACGATATAACAATGCATGCAGCTGATGCGGTATTGTCTGGAGGTGTACGTAGGTCAGCAACCATTTGTCTTTTTTCGCCTGATGATGAAGAAATGATGAATGCAAAAACTGGCAATTGGTTCATGGATAATCCTCAAAGAGGAAGGTCTAATAACTCTGCAGTTATTGTGAGAGATAAGACCACACCAGAAGAGTTTGGCAAGATTATGGAATCAGTCAAGCAATTCGGTGAACCAGGATTCGTTTTCGTTGAGTCTACAGAACATACTACAAATCCATGTGTAGAGATTGGTATGTATCCGCAGATTAATAAAAAGTCAGGTTGGCAAGGATGTAACCTTACTGAAATCAACGGAGGGAAATGCAATACCGAGGAAGACTTCTATAAGGCATGCCGAGCTGCGTCTATCCTCGGTACCCTACAAGCAGGGTACACAGACTTTAAGTTTTTAACCGATACTTCTAAATTGATATTTGATAGAGAAGCATTGCTTGGAGTCTCGATTACGGGATGGATGAATAATCCTGATATTCTTTTCGATGAAAAGATATTAGAAAAAGGTGCAAAGATTGTTAAAGAAGTTAACAGAGAAGTTGCGCAAATAATAGGTATTAATCCAGCAGCAAGAACTACTTGTGTAAAGCCAAGTGGTAACGCATCTGTATTACTACAGACCGCTTCAGGTATTCACGCAGAACATTCTAATATGTATATAAGAAATGTTCAAATGAATAAAGAATCAGAAATAACTCAAGCTATTATGAAAACTAATCCTTACATGGTTGAGGAATCTGTTTGGTCATCAACAGGAACTGATGTCGTTGTTTCATTTCCAATACTACCTAAAAAAGGTTCTATGTATAAAGATGATTTATTAGGTATTAAACATCTTGAACTTGTTAAGAAAGCTCAAAAGCATTGGGTTGAAACTGGAACTAATGAAGAACTTTGTGCAGACAAAGGTATAAGACATAACGTATCTAATACAATCATTGTAGATGATTGGGATAACGTAGAAAAATATGTTTATGAAAACCGTGATGCATTTGCAGGAATTTCATTCTTAGCAATGACTGGCGATAAAGATTATAATCAAGCACCAAACACTGGTGTTATCGATTCTAAAACTATGGTTAAGAAATATGGCGATGCATCAATATTTGCATCTGGTTTAGTGGTTGATGCTCTTAAAGTATTTCCAAATTTATGGGATGCTTGTTCAACCGCAAATGGTTTTGGTTTAGATCTATCAGTAGAATCTTCAGAAAATTCTGCAAGAAAAGATTGGGTACGTAGGTTTGAAAACTTTGCAAATAACTATTGTGATGGAGACAAGAAAGTTTCTGAAGGTTGTTTGAAAGATGCATACCTATTACACAAATGGAAAAAAATACAATCAAACTTAAAACAGATTGATTGGAAAGAAGATATAACAGAAAAGAAGTATACTGATGTTGATACACTCGCTGCAGCCGCCTGTGCAGGTGGCGCCTGTGAAATCGATTTCTAACATTATCTCACCTTGTGTGAAAATATGTAAAGTCGAAAATGACACATGCATAGGATGTGGAAGAACTACTCATGAAATAGCTGAGTGGTTCAAAGCATCCGACAAAAGAAAGAGAGAGATCATTGAAGGATTACGAGATCGAGTGTGAAGAATGTGACAATGTTTCTTATGTTGCTTCAGAAGAAAAACCTATATTCTGTTCTATTTGCGGAAGAAGAGCTGAAGCTAAAGAAGTTGAACAATAATGTGGATTTTTAATAATGAAGAATATAATATAGCACCAGAGGAATACCAAGGATTTGTTTACCAAATTACCGAACTTGACACTAACAAAAAATATATTGGAAAGAAGAACTTCTGGAAACCCAAGACCCTCCCCATCACTAAAACACGTAAGAGAAGAGTACGAACGCGTATTGAATCTGATTGGAAACAATACTACGGTTCATCAAATGAAGTATGCAAACTTGTGGAAGAACGCGGAACCGAAAAGTTTAAAAGAGAAATAATAAAACTCTGTAAAACAAAAGGTGAAATGTCTTATCATGAAGCAAAGATGCAGTTTGATAATGATGTTCTATTACGTAAAGATTATTACAATAACTTTATAGGTTGTAAAATACATGCAAAACATTTAACAAGTTAATAATTTATTTTAAATAAAATGCATTTTTTCCTTTACATTTACGTAAAACTGTAGTATAATAGTACTATAAAATGATAAAAGAGGAGTTTATAATGTCATTTAAAAATTTAAAAAACCTAGTTAAAGATTACACAAAACAGTCAAAGTCCAAGTGGGCCATTAAAGAAGACATGGCATCCATGTACACTCAAGACGCAGCTGATACAGCCGCAGTTCTTACACACATACTTGGTGGTAAATTTAACAGAGCTGAAAATAAACTTTCAGAAATGGACACATTACCAAGAGACAATGCTGTGTTAGCTATCATTGAAGACATGGGAAATGATTGGGCTAAAGCCAATATCGGCTGGAGCTTTAAATAGGAGAAATAAATGACTAAGAAAAAATCAAATGTAATAAATTTTAAAAAAGAAAAACTAAAAAAGTTTGACGAAGAAAATGAAATCGTCTTTACTGTTGAAGATGAAAATTATACGCTTGGAGAAATGGTTCATCAAGCTCATAATGATAATGGAATGGAATTCGTATTTAAATTGGATTTAGAAGATGACGATGAAACTATTCACTAAAATTGAATTATTAGAAAAGCAGATAGCTGAAGAAGTTAAAGAAAAATATGCCTTGTATAAGCGCATTAAAGAATTAACTGAAGAGCTTGAAGAAGCTAAAAATCAAAATATCTTTAATTGGAATAAAAGCCCGGAGATGCCTAGCATCTCTGGTCCTAACGATATTCAAAGATACAAGACGTAATTAACATGTTAATAACTTTTTTTAACTTAAATGCATTTTTTCCTTTACAAACCATAAAAACTATGGTATAATATATCTATTAAATAATCAAAAAAGCGGAGAAACTAAAATGCAATTTACTAAAGAAATCAAAGACATTCAATTCGATAATGATGGCGTATCAGAAGCCATCGTTATGGCCTCAGCTGCCGGTTGGTATGTGGGTAAGATAGATAATTCCGAAGGATTTATCCAGCCCTACAACAGGTATAGTGGTTACTTTGCCACACCTGAGGAAGCACAAAAGGAGCTAGAGCTATATGCCTAGTCCTTCTGAGATACAATCAATGCTACCACTATATTTTCAACTCCTCTTCTTCGCGGTAGCTGGAGCATTGATTGTAGGAGTATTCTTTTCCATAGTTGGTTGGTTCTTCCGTAATGCAGTTGTTATTATGATAATAGTTGCAATACTGTTTGCCATCAACTATGGTTATGTCGATTTAAATAAATTATTTGGAGCTGTGAAAAATGACAATGCATCTATTACCAATTTACTACAACAATAATAGTACTAAAAAGAAAAAGCCTTTTCGTAAAGCAGGTTGGCAAAAAGCTCAAGCTGAACACGATAAGTGGCTAATGGCACGTGGTGTACATCCATCTCAGCTTAAGAATAAAAATAAAGATTCTGGAATCAGTGCTCCTAATTATAAAGAGCATTCACGTTCTCTACCAACAAGCAACTACACCGGTAAAGTTGTTGGTAAGTCTAAAACAAATGCATACACAGGTACGTTCATTACAGGCATTGCCACCATGCATAAATCTAACATGGTACCTGTAACTAAAAATGCAGATCCTAAAGAGTACTCAACAATGAGGAGAAATTAATTTGCATTTTATGCATTTTTTCCTTTACATTTCTGTAAAACTGGTGTATAATATATCTATTAAATAATTAAATGGGAGTTTAAATTATGTTCAATTATAATAAAATCATCGATCAATTAGAATACATGTCAGCTGAAGAGCAAGATGAGTTTGCTCAAAAGCTTCTAGATCGAAATAGTGGATTGGCAGTTGCTATATCTACTAAAATCAACATTGCTCATCAGGATAAGTTTTACACTGATTCTGTAGCACAATCAGTATTGGATCTTCAGTAATGAAGAATCCAATAGCTAAATATCTAATGTGTTCTTATGCGTATTATCAACTTAACACTAACTTAATAACAGATCATGAGTTTGATCAGTTAGGTAAAGACATACTTGCTAACTATGATAATATAGAACACATGCATAAACACTTAGTAACTAAAGAAATGTTACATGCCGGCACTTATCTTGGTGAATATCCAACTATGGTAAGAAGCGCAACACTTAATTACATCGAAAACAACAACATATAAATGGGAGTTTAATATGGGACTACAAGCACTAAAAGGTAAAAAATCTAAAAAGAAAACAATGAGAGCAAGAGCTCGTACTGGTTTAGCTGGTGTACCTATTGATAAAGGTTTCAACGCAGTTAAAGATTATTTTCATATTAATGTAGATAAGAAAGATTGTATTAATCAAGTTAAAACGTGGGTTAAGAAAAACTTTCCACAACCTTCAAAGTATATACTAGCTAATCCAGAATGGAAGTTTACATATACTCATCATGCTGCTACTGCATTTTGGTATAACAATGAGTTGAATAAAACTTATGAATCAGAAACTGCCGCAGAATTTTTAAATCATTTATTTGACAAAACGATACCTCTCATTGAAGAAGGTAAAGTTATACTCAATGATAAGAAAAAAGAACTAAAAGAAAAAAGTAATGTAATTACTCTATCACCACAAGAAAAATTAAAAAGAAAAATTAATAATACTATTATGCAAGAATTACTTGAACTAGAAGATCAGTGGATCGATGGTGACGATACTACTATTAACATATACGATAGATTCAAGTTTCATGGCTTAACAAATACTGCAATAAGTTACGTTAAGCCTTGGATTGAGGGTTGGCTCCTTGATTATGAGGATGCTTATCATAAACGATGTGACCAAGCAGTTGAAGGTTACTCCCACCTAAAAAGGTCAACTCTCAATTACCGAATTAAAGCATGTAAAGCAATGCTTGAAGATCTTGAAAGAATAAGATCAGCAACTAAAGCATCACGTAATGTCAAAGTTAAAGGCATTAAAGCTGTTGATAAACAGGTTGCTAAAATGCAATATAAAAAAGAAGATAATGATTTTAAGATTGTATCAATTAATCCTATTCAAATACCAACTAAAACTAGATTGTATACGTTCAATACTAAAAGTAAGATGGTTACTGAATATGTTACTGATAGTACTAATGGATTTGAAATTTCAGGTTCAACTATTAAGAATTTTACAAAAGGTTTAAGTAGAACCGTATGTTTACGTAAGCCTCTAGATTTCTTACCATCATTCTTAACGAGGACTACAAAACAAATTGATGATCTTTGGAGGCTTCATATAACTACAAAAACAAAAGTACCTAATGGTAGAATCAACAAAGATACAATCTTATTAAGGGTTTTAGACAAATGAAAATAGAAGAACAATTTTTAACAAAGTCTAAATTTACAAAGCTTATCGAAAGTACAGTAGCTGAACTTAAGATACCTTATATGGACGCTATAATAAAAGTGTGTGAAACTAATGATATCGAAATAGAAGATATCAGAAAGTTTATATCACCTATTATTAAAGATAAGCTTGAAGCAGAGGCAATGGATTTAAACTTTTTACCAAAAAAGAATTCCATTGACTTATCACTATTTGAGTAGTGTATATATAATACTACACAATGCAATAATACAGTTAATATTTCAGCAAATAAGGAGACAATACTATGTCATTTGAAACATTAAAACGCAATCGCGGTTCCAACATCAATAAAATTATAGAAGCAGCACAATCTGTCGGCGGAGGAGAACAAAAGTCCTACGTAGATGAAAGAGTGTGGAAACCTACAGTTGATAAAGCAGGTAATGGTTATGCCGTTATCAGATTCCTTCCCGGTAAAGATGGTGCAATACCATTTGTAAGATATTGGGATCACGGTTTTAAAGGCCCTACTGGTTTATGGTATATTGAAAATTCACTTACATCAATAGGTCAAACTGATCCAGTCGGTGAATTAAATTCAAAGCTTTGGAATTCAGGCATTGATGCTGATAAAGAAAAAGCAAGATCTCAAAAAAGAAGATTACATTATGCTACTAACATATATGTAGTTCAAGATCCATCAGCACCTCAAAACGAAGGTAAAGTATTTCTATATAAATTTGGAAAGAAAATCTTCGATAAGATTATGGATAAGATGAATCCGGAGTTTGCAGATGAAACTCCAATGGATGCATTTGATTTTTGGGAAGGTGCAAACTTCAAACTTAAGATAAGAAATGTAGAAGGTTATAGAAACTATGATAAGTCAGAGTTTGCTTCTCCATCAGCTTTTCTTGAAAGTGATGAAGCTAAACTTGAAGAAGTGTATAATCAAATGCACGATATTACTGAGTTCACTAATCCAAAGAACTACAAGACATATGATGAACTTAAAACTAAATTGATGAGAGTTCTTGGTGAGCAAATAAATGCAGGTTCATATTCAGTAAAAGAAGAAATCAAGATGAATGATCCAGTAGCTGCAATGGAGCCCGTTACTGTTGAAGAAATCAGTTCTGAGGATGAAGATACAATGTCTTATTTTGCTAAGTTAGCAAAGGAAGATGCTTAGAATAAACCAGTTGCATTAGCGCTGGATTTACCAAACATATTTCTAGGATCATTGGCGCCGGCTGAGTTAATAGCAAAGCCGGCGCTGTTGTATACATTACCTGAATTTACTGTGTTTGTGGAAATAACATTTCCGCCGTTACCAGTTGGATCCATTGTAGATGCGACTGGTGGTAGATTTTTAAAGTAATCTGATAATCTCGAAGTATTTTTTATAATACCAGCACCTCTTGCATATTGATTTGGCGTAAACTCTGTAAGAGTTTTAGCGCCAAGAGCGTCATCCATATATGCAGTTGTTCCTTTGAAAAACTCTTTAGCTTCTCCAGTAATCTTACCTGAAGATTCTGTAGCTCTATTAGACATTGCCAGTTTTTCAGATGATTCTTTATTATTTAATACGTATAGTAAACCACCTATAGCTGCTAATGGTAAGGCTATAGGTCCGGCTCTCGTCATGAGCATACCAAATTTACTAGCTCCTGATTTAAGAGAATTCGCCATTGTTTTAAAAAAACCAGGGCCTTTGTTAGCTTGTTG
>Ga0213868_10003411_pt1 | contig 14827 bp, 9 predicted proteins | sample PICome_9_FD_160087 | JGI IMG/M metagenome (GOLD analysis project Ga0213868, IMG submission 160087) | Coastal seawater microbial communities near Pivers Island, North Carolina, United States - PICO127 | ecosystem: Environmental > Aquatic > Marine > Coastal | place: USA: North Carolina | collected...
CGTTCATCGACGTGCCAAACGAGCGTTACGACTACATCGGAGAGTTGTGCGGCCGTTCGGTTGAAGAAGAGTGCACCGTCATGGACGGCACGCACGTCGTCATTCACCCGCCGCCTCCTTCGACATCTGGTGGAAGGAGTGAATCTGAGACATCCATATTTTCTGCGTTCAAACCAGCGCTATCGGCGAGAAATATTTTGTTTCCGTACACGAGAAAGAGCGGAACGTACAAGCGCAACGCGGAAACGATCCGATTAGTCGATCGAGAGTTTACGCAAGTTCTTCAAAAATTGAAAGATCTTCACTCAAAATCTGTCGTCGTTTCAAACAATTCAAACGGGGAATTACACGATTTAAGCGTTCGCATAGAAGGAAAAGGAAACAACGTGATGTCTTGCTCCGTGTGGAGAGGTTTTACGCCGGACAACATGCCCATTCGAGCTGTCGCGGAGAAGATCAAACCGATCAAATGCTCCTTTGGCGTTGGACGAGCGAAGAAGACGGCGTACACGGACATGCGCGCTGGCTTGCCATCTGGTGCAGTGACGAACAACGACATTAACATCAACGCATTGACTGTCAAGTCGCAATCTCGATTTCCGCACTCGTACCCGCGAATCATCTCAGTCTCCCCGATGTGCGTTTTGCCGGGCGTGAGAACTCGCATCCAAATCCACGGAAGAAGTTTGAAGAACATAACTTTATGCGCTCGATTACACGGCAAGGCTGACGTCGAGGAGATCTTCATGCACAGCAGCGATGATCAGCAGAATTCGGAGCAAAAGAAAAGCGGAAGTTCGATTGCTTTATTCAAACTGCCGTTGTCGAAGCTTCGTCAAACCGAAAGAGCTCGCCACGCGATGTGGATGAAAGAGTCCGACGAGATGCCACTCGACGCGTCCGACGAGATGGAGCACTACGAACTCGAAGCACGCAAGAGAAGGGAAGGGGGAATTTCTCTCAAGAACGACAACGAGAACTCCATCTCATCCATCTCGGATACCTCCTCGGACGACGAGCAAATCGAACAAGCGCCGTTAGAAACCGTCTACGTGGACGTCTGCGTCGACTCCTTATACGACGGCGGCTTATTCTTCCTCCAGTTCCTCAACGTCCCGTTCGCGTCTGCCTCGATCCCGATCGTCGTCACTCCGTTTCTGAACATCAAACGCGAATTAGACAAAAAGTTTTCCAACCGAAAACTCGGCGACGGCGCCAGAGTCGTTTTGTTCAAGTCTGCCGAAATCACCGGAGGTCGCGGCATGGATTGGAATATCGACGAGTTCGCTAATGCGTTGGAACACGATTTGGGGTGCCCCAAGTACGCCGACTTGGTTCGCGCGGCCAAATCTTCTTAACGAAGAAGAAGAATTGAACAAGAAATTGTTCTCATTATGTTTATTATGTTTATTATTACGTCAAAGACAACTTGTATTATTATTATTATCATTATACCATTCTTTATTCTTCATCATTCATAGTATACTCTATCGTATTCTTCTTCTTCTTATGAGTCTGTTCTTTCTTTCCAGCTTCAAAAAACCTCAGAATTTTATCCTTTTGCACACATCACACGCAACACATCTTTCTATTCTCGTCGTCATGTTCGCCGCCTCGCATCAAAATCAACACGTCTTCAACACCGTTCGTACTACGAGTAAAACGACATCTACTATCAGAGGAGGAGGAAGAAGACCACCGACGATGAAAATTAAAGCCGCAGGTGGTGCTGCGGTGATGGACGACACCGGGGAAGTGACCATTCGCCGAAGACCACCGGCGGGCCATAAGGAACATCTCGGCATGGGTTCCGAACGCTTCGCGTTTAAGATGGAAGCGGTAACACCGGAAGGCGAACGAATCGATAACGAGGAGAATAAACCGAGGAATATTCTGGAAGAAATCGTCTGGTATAAAGATTACGAGTTGACGTTGATGAAGGAAAAAATGCCGCTGAGTTTAGTCAGAGGACAAGTGAAGTTAGCGCCTCCGGTGTTGGATTTTAAACAAGCGATTATAGATCAAATGGAAAAAACAGGACAACCAGGGTTAATCGCAGAGGTGAAGAAAGCGTCGCCGTCGAAAGGGGTGATTCAACCGAACTTCGATCCGGTGAAAATCGCCAAAGCGTACGAGGAAGGCGGCGCGGCGTGTTTGAGCGTTTTGACGGACGAGAAATTTTTCCAAGGCGGGTTTGAGAATTTAAAGTTGATTAAAGAAGCTGGGGTCACGTGTCCGCTCTTGTGTAAGGAGTTCATCGTGGACGCGTATCAAATTTATTTGGCGAGAGCGAGAGGCGCGGATGCGATTTTGTTGATCACCGCGGTTTTGGATAACCAAGATTTGAAGTATTTCACGAAAATCGCGCACTCGGTCGGGATGAAAGTCTTGTTGGAAGTGCACACGTACGGCGAAATGAAACGGGTCTTGTCCGGAGACTTTGAAATCGACTTATTAGGCATCAACAACCGCGATTTAGGAACGTTCAAAGTCGATTTAAACGTCACGGTAGAGTTAATGGCGACGGAGTTAGGCAAGGAAGTGAAGGAGAGAAACATCGTCATGGTTGGCGAATCCGGTATTTTCACCATCGACGACGTCAACGTGGTGCAAAACGCCGGGTGTGGCGCGATCTTAGTCGGAGAGTCGTTGGTAAAGCAAGATACCCCGGACGTTGGCATTAAAAAGTTGTTCGGGAGACCGTTGTAAAAAGTTCTTCGCATAAAGAGATATTTTAATACCAGCCTTCGTTCGCTCCGACCACCGCTTCGCTAATCTTATTCACTCTATACTGCGGTTTTTTCTCTTCTTCTAATACCAACTTATCCATGCTCCCGCTAATTGTCATGTTACTTTTCGAAGAAACCACCTCTTTCACTTTCTCCGCCACCATCTTCTCCATCGATTTCTCCACTCTCGTGGCGTCGCTTTCGTTCGCTCGAAATTCGCACCGAACTCGCACATCTCCAACTCGTTCTCTCGTCTTTGCGCTCAACACCGGCGCGTCGATGGTGTCCTTCCCCAGACGAAAACAATCCCCTAAGGACATCTCGCTCACGCCGATTATTTCGTCCGAGAGCATTCTGTTTTCGTTTTTGATCATCAGTTTTATCGTCTGGTCGGTGATATCTGAGGACGTTTTGCACTTGTAACTTTCCTCCCAAACCGGATTACTTCCGCCGTTTTTAACCGTCTTCGTCCGCGTCTTTTCGCCGAGAAAGAACACCACGCAGTACGGGTCCATTTTGCCCAGGTAGGCGGTGTTTTTTAACTTGCTCGCGGAGACGATGGTGATTTCCAATATGCCTTGTTTGCTCGATGTCATCGGTGTTGGTACAGCGGTGAATATTCTTTTCTGTTCTGGCGACTTTTTTCTTCAATAAATTAAGTTCTAATTTTACTGCTACGACGTATCATCGCACTACTTCACGGCTCGAATCAAAACGTTTTCCTCTCTTTGAAAGTGTTTAAACACGCACAACTCTTTAACGAAGACGACGACGATATACTTACACGTTTTTTGTTCGTAAACTTTGACGTGCGTTTGTAAGTCGTTGGAACAGGCGTAAAGGACGACGGATTCGCGATGGGCGTTTATGGCGTCGCAATAAGCGCCTTTCAAGTGCGCGACGACGTATCCGGGTAAGGTTTTGGTCATGCCTGGGAGGAACGCTTTGTCAGGGACGAATCCGTCCACGAGGAGTTGGGCGTCGTCTTCACCGTCGCGTCCCGGCGCGTGGTGGTGATTTTGGTGGTGTTGATGTCGATGACTATGATCGTTGCCGCCGTAAAGCGCGTGTAATCGCGCTTCGGTGCCTGAGGCGCTGAAAGTACCCAGGGAAGATTGCGTGCTCGTGTCGATGACGACTCGTTTCTGAGCGTTGTCGAACGTCGCGTGGTATTGCGTGATGTTCTGCTCGAAGCAAATTTCGTACGACCACCATCCAGAGCTGGATCGATGGCATCCTAATTTTCGTAACGCGCTTCGAGCGAGGAAACGGGCTTTGGAGTGCTGCGCGCGAGTGAAAAATCGAGGAGGATGCGCGTCGCGGGTGTTTCTGTTCGCGTCTTCGTCGTGGCGTTCGCGCGAGTTTACATCCTCTTCGTAATCGTCGTCGTTGTCGTCGTCGTCAAAGTCGTTTGCAGCGGTGTCCTGCACGTCCTCAGGAGTGGCGCACTTCGGAGGAGGGGGCGGTTGTCCATCTTCTCCTTCTCCCTCTTCTTTGCTAAATCCAGACGAACACTGTTGTTCTTCTATTTCTTCTTCTTTCGATTCGTCTTTTACGTGCATTTTATTCAACTCGCACACGAAAGCGCATCCAAGCTTTGCCGCGTTGATGCCAATCGCGTCCTCCGCTAACAGATCTTTTTTGGTCGTTTTCGAGGTAATCTCGCCTCGTCTCGCTCTTTCGCTGCGAACGAATTCATCTCGGTCTCGTAAATCCTTCAACGCGTTTGCTATTTTTGATGCCACATCGTTCCGGGTTTGAACATCAAACGCCTCTTCGCACGCCGTCGTTAACGCGTAGGAATCGAAGTGCGTCATCGGCGCTCGAATCGTCGATAACTCAATCGACGCCAATCCAAAGTTTTGCTCCTCTTGTGGATCTTCTCTGTTATTATTTTTATTATCCGTCATCGGTGGTTTCGGCACCGGCACCACCGCTCGATTTTTCATCGCGTTCGCTGGATTCGCCGTCACGCCTCCGCACTTGCTCACCAGACACGACATCACCGCCTTCTCCGCCGGCTCGTACTCGTTATTCTTAAACGCGTTTCTCTCCATCAAATACTTCCACCGCAACTCTTTAAAACACTCAATCGCGATTGAATCGCACAATTCGCACCCCATTCGTTCGCCACTCACGATCGCGTCTCGCTTAAACCGTTCCATGTTTTGGAACGAATTCTTCGAGCGTCTCTTTTCTCTTCGTTTCTGTTTCACCTGTTCGGCGTGTGCTTTTCTTTTCGCTTCTCTCGCCGCTATTTTCTCCTCCGTCTCGACGCTGTTCGTCGTCGTCGTCGTCGTCGTCCTCATAGTATTTAATGCCAATAACTCCTCCTTCGCTCTCCTCTGCGCCTCTAAAATTCTCATTGCCTCCTGCTTCGCGTTCAAACTCTTCTCCGGTTCCCCGTGTCCATCATTCGCCATCCCCGGAGGATCCGGATGTTCCACCACCGTCGCGCCGAATTGCAACTCTTGCGTCGTTCGAATCTTCGTCTTAATCACGTGATGTTTCGTGTCCGCAATCTTCCCCGTGCCGAACTCTTCTTTACCAATCTGTTCTCGCTCGTACCATTTGTCCGATTCCGCGTACCCGTAGAAAAAATTCGCCTTTACATCGTCTCGAACGATGTTCATCGACGTCTGCGCGAAACCTTCTCCTTCTTCTTCGTTGTCTTCCTCTTTTGAGAGCAATCTGTGGACGATTTTTTGCACTTGCTTTTGTTGATGATTCGACGACGACGAAGCGCCAAAACCGAGCCCGTTCGTCGTCGTTTCGTACCGGTGCGTTGCTTCTTGGTCTTTTTCGGTGCTTCGTGCCGTTCTGGTGAAGAAAAACGGCGACGGTAACGGGATGATGAAATCTCGCATCGTGTCCGGCGTTGGCGGATGATTTTCTTCATCTTTCGACGATGAATACGAGAACGATTGAATCCCAGAAAGGGTGTTCCCGAACGCGAGGAAAAGGAAGACGAGGAAGAAGCGCGGCGTTTTTGGTGTTCTCGCTGTTGCTGTTCTCTTTTTCTTCTTCATTTTCTTCATCTTCTTTCGCGTGTAGTAGAGAGACGAACAAGAGTGAAGAGATAGTAGAACAAGTGAGGAGAAAAAAATGTAAATACGGGAGTCGGTTGCACTCTACTTCGCAGCTCCATCGCTATTACGACTACTACCACCACCAATTTCACCGAGTTCGGAGACGAAGTCGTCGCCGCCGCACATGTCCGTCGCTCCGTAACAGACGCTCTTCGCGCGTCCGTTCGTTCGCTCTCTTTGCGCGAGTTCTCGCAACGCCAAGACTTCGGCGTAGCATCCGCCGCCCAAGACGAAGGCGACGGCAGAGGCGTACCCACCGGCGTGTTCGTCTTGGTGCGACGATCGATTTGAAAGAGGAACGCTCGCGCGTTGGGAAGCGGACGCTTTCGCGTCAAAGTAGGCGAAAGTATCCACGACCGCGTCGCCGCCGACGTCCGCGGAAGATGAAGAAGACGGTTGGTTCGCTAATAACGCCTCGACTGCGGCGGCTATGGGGAGTTGTCGTTCGCCGGACAACAAGTGTTTCGCTGTTTTCGTGATTAAATCAACCGATTGGCCGTATAATCTATCCGCCCAGTCTAAAATATCCGCTTGAGATCTATTGCTGCTGCTATTCGCGTTGCCGCCTTTGTTTTGTTGTAACTGTTGATTCAACGAGAGCATTTTTTTGACGTAGTTATACGCGCCGACTTCGCACCCGCTCGCTCTCAACGCGCCTTCAATGGCCTCGTCGTCGATTTTACCGGTATTTCCAGAACTGTTCAGTTGCGAGGTGAGCAACAGTATCAACGCTAAGCGGATTTTGTCGCTCGCGGAACCTCTGCCCGTGGCGCTCAACAAACTCAACGCCGCTTTCCAATCGCCTTTGCCGTTGCAGAAATCTTCCTCGATGGAAAAGTACTCGTCCAAACCTCTTTGTTTAATTTCTTTTAACAGCGCGGTGGCAATGTTCGTGTGCTTATCGATTAACTTTTTGTGCTCTTGTAATTTCGGCAACGACTCCACCGCTTTCGTCAACTTGGCCGTGCTCGCGCCGGTTTGATCGTCGGCGTCGTCGCCCCCGGTGGAATTCGCCGCGGATGCAGACGCGGCGTTGACTTCCGCGATCGCTCTTTTATATTCCGCCAACTCCACCTCTACGCTTTCGGCCACTTTGGGAAACTGCGCGTCTTTATACTTTTTCCAGAAATCATCCGAATCGTCCAACGCGTACGATTTCGTCTTGGCGTCCGCGCCGACGGCATTTTTATCCGGCTTCACGTCCACTCGATTCAACTTCATGTGCAACACGTCGTGCACTAACGGTTCGTAGTGCCACGCGTGTTGTAAACTGGCGGTAAAATCGTAGTTTCTGTCAAAAATCGCGAGTATCGGCCTCGCCATTTGCTGCGCCGCTGCGCCGTTCGCGTTGCCGACGCCAATCAGCGGCATCTGCCCAAACCCGCTCCCGTTTTTACTCCCCAAATAATCTCTGAGTTTGCTTTCCAACTCTCTCCCGACCATTTCCGCGGCGCCACCTTTAGGACACCGAATAACCGGCACTTGCCCCATAGTCATGACCGTCGCGAACAGACCGTTGGTCACGTCCGCGATGCACTTTTCGATGTCCTCGCCTCTGCTCTTCGGATCGTTCAACTTCTTAAACGCGTCCGGTCGCATGATTGAAAACACGTCGCGCTCTAAACTCACGAAATCCAAGTTTTGATCGAACACTCGTTTCACTCGATTCGCGATGTTGGCTTTCACCGAAGCCGTCGCCAGCTCTTCCAAGGCGCTTCTCGGCAGTTCTCTCGTGAAGTGAAAGTGATAACTCTCGTACAAGTTCTCGCCCAAATCGTGCGACATTCTTTGCACGTTTCTCGCGGTCGGTTGCACGAAATAGACCGCCGGGACGTCTGGAATCTGCTCGCGTTCGCTCTCTAACAGTAAAGTTAACGTGATGCCGTGCTGTCTGAGTTCGTTCACTTTTAAGAGAGGTGCGATGACATCGAACGTGAACTTGTCCAGGATTAAGATTTTGTACTGAATGTCCCCGTGATGATGATGTGATCTTCCTCCGAATGCATCATCGTCGCGCAGTTGCGCCCCGTGACGCGTACTCTCGAGCAAAACGTCGTCGAACATTCTCACGACGGCGCGTTTCTGTCGCGCGCGTAAATCCATCTGTAATCCGTTCGTCGCCGCGTCCATTTTTCTTTTCTTTTACTCTATAGGAGTCTCTCAGAGGAGTGTGAGGGAAAAGGAGAGATTTTGATCGATTTGAACGACACGGAAGCAAAACTTTTAGTGAAAATTCTGCAAAAAATGAAGAAAATACAGCAGAGAAGAGCGAAAGGAAAAACGCATATACGCATATGTGTTTGCGCGAATAACGCGTGTGTGTGTGTGTGTAATAATAATAACAACAACAACAATGAACAACTCGTGGTTTTCTTAGTGTATGGTTGATGACCTTTTGTTTTCTTTATAAAAATAATGATATATATCGCGCGCGATGTGCGCGACGTGGAGGAGTACAATTTTTTTGCCGCGAGCGGTCGTTTAGAATATGTTCTCTCCTAAAAGAGCGTCAAAGTCAAAGTCGTCCGCGTCGCCGAGCTCGTCGATGCCTCGCAGATTCTGCTCGAAGTCGTCGTCGAGTTGTGGGTGTGGAAGGGCGTGGAGGTTGGGTCCCGCTGGCACAGGCGCTGGCGCCGCCGGCGTCGGGTTAGAAGGCGTGGCCGGTTTCTTCTTCTTTTTCTTCTTGTTCCCTCCGGCAGGCAGTCCCGGATCGAACCCGTCCATGATGGAGTCGAACTGCGTGAGAGAGGCTTTCTTTTGCTGCGCAAGCATGCGTTGTTTGAGCATTTCTTCTCGTTCGAGCTGTTGTTGAATCGCGATTTGACGTTGGCGTTCTTGCTCTTGCTGCTTCTGTTGCTCTTGCAAGCGCGCTTTTTCTTCTTCCAGGCGTTGTTTGTGTTCTTCCAGGTGCTTTTTGTGTTCTTCTCGTCGTCGTTGAGCTTCTTGGACGGCTTTACTGTCCGAACCAAGCGTCAACGCGAACGCATGCAGTGGATCTTGGCCTATAGTTGTCGCACCGTCGCTCCCGCTGCCCGCTTTCTCTTGCTTGATCTGAACACTCGCCGCCGCCTCTAGAGGAGCAACCACCGGTTCTTTCTTGTCCTCCGTCGCGACATCATCACCAGCGCCACCGTTACCGTCGACGGTCGTCGTTTCCGCGCCGTCGTCCGACTCTGTCGTCTTCTTCTCTTCTCCTTCTCCTTCGCCTTTTCCCCCGGGGGTAGTTTCTTCCTTCTTATTTTCTTCTTCTTCTTCTATTTTTTGCTCTTCTTCTTCTTCATCTTCTTTTTTTACCGCGGCGGACGGAGACGAGACCACCAACAAGTCGCTCGCGTTCTTCTCGCCACCGAATGCTTCAATCACGCGTTCTTTCTTCGTCTCCGGAAGAGGATTTCCGCACCAACCTTCCTTCTGCGCGACTTTGTTTCGGGCAACCATCCTCGTGAATCTTTGCAACCTTCGACTGGTAATATCCGTCGCCGTCGTCGGCACGTACATCTGCCGTTCGTCCGGGTGGTTGTCCCATTCAGAAGTAGCGCCAACATTCGCGTTCAATCGTTGTCTGTGTTGTGCCTCGGCCTCAAGAATTTGGCGATCGTACTCTTTCGTCGGCCCGTCGGATAAAATCTGTCTCGCTTTCTCCGAGTCTTCGGCGGTCAAGCTCTTCAAGATGTCGCCCAACGCGCTCTTCTCGTCCGCCGTCATCGGTTTGAACAAAACGATCGATTTTAATTCGAGGTCGGATAGCTGATTTTGTGCTAATCCCAAGGCTTGCATGATCGTTTGGCACTCGCTTTGAATCGTTTGATACTCTAATTTCGACGCCGCCGCGGCGGCTTTGGCGATACACGCGTCTCGGTCCAGTAACAAACCTTCCTCGACTTCCTTTTCTCGCGCGACGATACCTTCGTATTTCGTGTGCCAAAGCGCCAACAAGGTCTTTGCCATCACGTGCACATCTGTTCCTTCCGCGTTGAACTTCATGGCGTTGTTAAACGTCAACTCGACGTCCTCGTGAACCTCTTTCGCGAGTTCGTATTTACCGCCGTCTTCGATGAACTTTTTAATCGTTCCGAGGTCCATCGGATTGGTAATTATCGTGTGATAGTTTGCCAAACCCAACGCCACGGCATCGACGGGCATGCGGAACGGTCCACCCCAATCGTGCGACATGACTTGTCTCACCGCGGCTAAGCATTGACGGTGGACGACGTCGAGCAACGAGCGATATCGCAACACTTCGAAACCTTCCTTGAACTCCGATTTCGCGCCAGATTTCGTCCTCTGCGTGGTGATGACTCTAAACGCGGCGTGTTTCTTTCGCATTTCGTCTTTTTGTTGATAGTCTTGTTGGTCTTCGTGCATCTTCTCAAACTTTTTATCGCGCTCGTTCGCCACCGCCACGGCTCTCGTCTCTAAACTTTCCACCAAAGCTTGTACCTCGCCGAGCTTTTTCTTCAGCGCAATCTTCTGTTCTTTCTCTTCTTGAATCTGCGCGGGTGTTCGGAGTTTTTGTTGCGTGAGTAAATACTCCTGTTGCCGCTCGATTTCGGTTAAGCCGAGCACGTCGTGTGGGAGTTCGTGCATGCCGCCGTTCATGGAGTGGTATCGGGCGATATCGGAACCCATGATATCGGGAATATCAAACATGCCGCCATGAGCCGGTAACGACTTATGCGACGCTAACTTTTGCTTCTTACTACGCGGCGTGTCTGTTTTAGCACCACCTCTGCTCGGTGGTCGCTTCGGCCCTGCGTTTATCATCTTGGCCGCCTTCTTCATGCTCGCCGCGCTACCCTTCTTCGCTCCTACGCTATCTTTGCTATCTAATTTGCGCTTGTTACTACCTGCTCCACCCCCCCATAACGAGGCCGCGCTCACATCGGCACCAATCGGGGCGGGAATACCTTTAAAGACGTGTAACTCGTTCGGAAATCCAGGTAATCCGGCTAAAGCAAACCCGGGCGGTAACTTTTCCGCTCTTTTTTCTGCGTCTTGTCGCGTCGTCAGTATCTGATGATGTTTATCGTCGTTCCACAAATGTGAGAAAGATGGAGGGAAAGAATAACGAGGTGATGAAAAAAGAGTGGAATCCAGGTCAGCGAAGAAATGGTTATCGAACGTGTTATCATCATCGTCGTCCGGATGATGACCTCCTTCGTGAAAAATACGCGTAAGCTCGTCCACGCTAAACGACGGCGAAAAGAACGCGTTGTCTTTCTCGATGTTTTCTACTAAACTCAGCGAAACGTCCTCCTCGCGGATGGTCTCCTCCTCCGGCGGCGTCCGTAACGACGAAAGCGACGACGACGAGGATGAAAAGAAAAGCGCTGGTTCTCGTCTTTGTTGTTGTTCTTTTTCGCGTGGTCTACTACTTTTCTTCGATCGTATCGTATCGCATCGTCGTATCGCGGGTCTTTGTCGTCGTCGTTTCGCTGTTAAAGAAGAAGAGGAAAAAGAAGGTTGAGAAGAAAACGAAGAAAACGATACGGACGAATTCGACTGTGACGTGGCTTTCGAGGCACGCGTTTTAAAAACGCATCCAGATCGGGTTCTCGAGGAACCAAGAACCCGCAAAGACGAGCGACGACGAATACCGCGATTGGTCTTCGTACGCGTCGAAGTCTTTTTGCTCTCGTCGTTCGCGATGATGACGCTCGTGTTGTTGTTTACCTCTCCACTCTTCGGCGGTCGAATCCAATCATCCCGGTCCATTTTTCGCCGCCGAAATGTATATAACTACGGTACGTTTCTTTTCGCTTTTATCCCGTCTTTTTCTTCTTGAACGCGGAGCAAAGAGAGAGAAACAACCACCGCTTCCTGATTACTTCTGCTTTCAACAAGTTGTTGTTGTTGTTCAAACTACTGCGCGTGGAAAGTCTTTTTTGCTCTCGTTCTCTGATGAAGCCAATTCGAATACCACGAGAAGAATCGAATCCCTGGGAAAACGTTTCGAATTCTCTCTCTCTTATTTAGTCTCTCTTATTCCGTACGAAAAAGCGCGCTCTTCCCTGTCTCGCTTCTTTCTTTCGCTTCTTTCGAGAGCGCTTTTGAGAAGAATTATTACAGCGTTCAGACGCCTTTCTTGTTGTTGTTGTTGTTGTTATTCGTAGTATTATTAGTATTCGTACTACTACTGAAGCACACCAAACACCTCCAATTGGTCGAGAGAGTGAAAAAGAGTGAATTTTTGTCTCGTTTTTTGCGCTTCTTTTTTTCTCGGGCAGAGCTTTTTTCTCTCTGTCTCTGTTGTTTTCGTCTCTGCTTTTTCTCTTTCGCTTCTTCTTTCGTCTCTCTCTTCACATTTTTTTTGTTCGCGAGAACACACACAACATTCATAACACTCGACCTAAAATAATGGTACGTTCTCTGTACACTTAAATGCGCGAATACGTATAGCATTTGTGTTCGTGGTATTCTTCGTTTTATTTTCTCTTCTGAAAGAGAAAAGCTCGTAAAAGCGGGAGAGTCGCGTTCGCGTCTTTCTCTTTTACGAAGAAGAGCGATGATGATGATGATGCTTTTTACGCGCGAATTTTTGGTAAATCGGGTTTTTTAGGAGTGCGCGTATGCGGGTAGAGAGAGTGTCTGCGAGACCACCGAACAACTGGAAGAAGCGATTGAAAAATCGAAATCCACGCGTTCTTTCGCACGCAACGCGCACGCGTGACCTGCGATGCGTATTTCGCGTAATGGGAGTCTTTTTGCATTTCCATCACCATTCTGCGCGATGATGACGGACGGGCTCAAGTCCTAAAATGGAAAAAAATCTCTCTCTCTCGTCCATCATACGTATGCTTTGTCGTCGTCGTTTCTACATCGAAACAACCGCTGACCTTCTCTCCTCTCTCTTAACAACAACACAGCCACCGAAAAAGAAAGTCGCCGCCGTCCCTGCCGCCATCAAGGCGAAGATTGCCGCGAACACGGTCAAGGAACCGACGGACCCGCGATTTGTTCGCGAACCGAAAAACTTTGGCATTGGCAACGACATGATGCCGAAAACGCCGTTAAACAGATACGTGAAATGGCCGAAATACGTTCGCATTCAAAGACAACGACAAGTTTTGAAAAAGAGATTGCGAGTGCCGCCGGCGATTAACCAGTTCACGAAGACTTTGGACAAGAACATGGCGACGAACTTGTTCAAGATGCTCATGAAGTATCGCCCGGAGGACAACGCGCAAAAGAAGGAACGTTTGACGGATATGGCCAAGGATGCCGCGGAAGGCAAGGAGTCCGACGTCAAGAAACCAGTTGTTGTCAAGTACGGTATTAACCACATCACGTACTTGGTCGAGCAAGGCAAGGCGGAATTAGTCGTCATTGCGCACGACGTCGACCCGCTCGAGTTGGTCATTTGGCTCCCGGCGTTGTGCCAACGCATGAACGTCCCGTATTGCATCGTGAAGGGTAAGGCGCGTTTGGGTGCCGTCGTGCACAAGAAAACCGCCACGGCGTTGGCGTTGACGGCGGTGAAGCAGGAAGACAAGATGGAGCTTTCTAAGTTAGTCGAAGCGATCAAGGCGTCGTACAACGAAAAGGCCAAGGAGCACGCGCGAACGTGGGGTGGTGGCGTCATGGGGGTGAAGTCTCAAGCCAAGACGGCGAAGAGGTTAAGAAAGGTGGCCAAGGAATTGGGTAGCGCGGACAAGTAAATGAACCCGATTTTTATAATAAATATTAATTTTCAGAGAGAGTATATAGATATGAAGAGAGAGATTTTGAGGAGGAGTTGGACTTCGGACTTAAGGACGCACCGTCGCTGTTACATTTCGCGTTTGTTTCATTTAGCTCACACACAAACACAGTAGTCAACAGATACTTATTAGCGTGCGAACATCGGTTGTTATAAATACGCAACAATAGATTTACGAAAGTCGGAAAGTCTGCATCATTTTCATCATCATTTCATCGTCAAAAGTTTATAACACTCTTTTCTCCCTCTTTTCGCTTCACAACAAAGAGCGAAATCATTTAACATGGCAAGTCCGGAACCAGCGCAAGTACCAACGCCTTCGTCTCCTCCTAAACCTCCTCCTTTACAGCGCACTTCCACGTTTTCCGAGCGATTGAAGAAATCCTCCATCCCGTTATCCTTTTCCGTCCACGACCACTTCCAATCCGTGTTCCAACTGGAGAAAACAATCTTACTGAAACCGCAAAACGTTCGCTTCACCGTCGGCGCCTCCGCGTTCGTCCAAAAGAAAGAAATAAGTACCTACGGGAAACTCGAATACGACGTGCCTTCAAAAGTGTCTCTTCTCGACGGGAAAGAGTTCAACACGTGGACACCGACGATCGTTTTAGACTCGAGCCAAGTCGAATTGAAGAAGAAGTTCCGCGCGTTCGAAAGGAACAAGTTCGGGAAATGTTCCGTCTCGTTGTCCTGTGGGTACAACTTCAAAAAACGAGATCCGTTCTTCGCGTTCGAGGCGGTACCGTTAAACCCGTTAATATTATCCGTAGGCGCCATAGGCGTGATGAAAGAAATCGGCCACGCGAGTGGGAAACTGGAACGGGAAGTGAAACTCCCGTTCGCGAGTGGGAGTCGATGTAAGATTTCAATACCGGTGGAAGTGACGAGAGAGAAACGGACCAACGCGTTTCGAGTAAGGGCGAACGGGAGCGCGTGTACCGTGAAGTTGAAAGAACAGATGATCACCATCGGGAGTACGAATAAAAAGACGACGAATTTGTTACGATAATATACTAGTCGATCGATCCTGATTCTTCGTCGATGATGATCAGAGAATGAATGAATGTGATTATTCCCGCGCTCGCTTTGTAATACTATACGACACACATGTACTCTTGTTTACCATCACATCCGCAGCGGTGAAAAACACGTCATAAAAAGTCGAACGCAACTTACACACAACCACAGAAGAACTGAAAGAATGCGCACCACGGAGCAGCTGAAAGACAGCGGCGGTTTAGCCGCGATCGCGAGGATGTTGAAAGCGCAGCATAAGCAAACGACGACGACGGCGGAAAACGAGAACGACG
>Ga0213868_10003412_pt1 | contig 14823 bp, 9 predicted proteins | sample PICome_9_FD_160087 | JGI IMG/M metagenome (GOLD analysis project Ga0213868, IMG submission 160087) | Coastal seawater microbial communities near Pivers Island, North Carolina, United States - PICO127 | ecosystem: Environmental > Aquatic > Marine > Coastal | place: USA: North Carolina | collected...
CATCCCGTCGTGCATACTCCACAACGTTAAGCATGAAGCTTCAGACTGCAATTGTTGGTCTTCCAAATGTAGGAAAATCGACTCTATTCAATGCGCTAACTGAATCTCAAGGAGCTGAAGCTGCAAATTATCCCTTTTGTACAATTGAACCGAACACAGGAGTCGTTGAGGTTCCTGATCCAAAGCTGGAAGTTCTTGCTAAAATCAACAAATCTGTAAAAACTGTTCCAACTACGCTCGAGTTTGTGGATGTTGCTGGTCTTGTAAAGGGGGCTTCAGCAGGCGAAGGCCTTGGGAACAAATTCTTAGCCACAATCAGACAGTGCGATGCAATTTGTCATGTAGTCAGATGTTTCGAGGACGAAAATGTGATTCATGTGGATGGTAATGTCGATCCTATCCGTGATGCTGAGCTAATCAACTTAGAGCTCGCACTTGCTGATCTTGCTCAGGTTGAGAAACGTCTTGAGAGAGTTCAAAAGGAGTTGAAGTCAGGGAAGTCATCGAAGGAAGAGGCATCGGCATTAGAGAAGATCTCAGCTGTATTAAGCAATAATGAGCCAGCTCGTAATGCTGTTTTGGATCCTGCAGAAGAAGAAGCAATCAAGTCGTTTGGGCTTTTGACTAGAAAAAAGATGATTTATGCCGCAAATGTTGCAGACAGTGATCTGGCAACGGGTAATGAAATGGTTGATAAGCTTAAGGAATTGGCGGCAAGAGAAGGTGCAAAGGTTGTTTTAGTTTCCGCTCAAGTTGAAGCTGAACTTGTTGATCTTGAACCAGACGATAAGGTAGAATTCCTCGACGCTCTTGGAGTATCTATTGATAATTGCGGTCTGCGCGCCTTAGTGCGCGAAGCATATGATATTCTTGAGCTACAGACATACTACACAAGTGGACCAACCGAAACTCGTGCATGGACCATCAAGAAGGGTTGGACAGCTCCCAAAGCAGCAGGAGTAATCCATGGAGACTTTGAGAGGGGGTTTATTCGTGCTGAAACAATGTCCTACAATGATTTGGTCGAGTGTGGCAGTGAGGCAGAATGTAAAACCAAAGGAAAGCTTAGAAGTGAAGGAAAAGACTACGTAGTCCAACCAGATGATGTCATTTTGTTTAGATTCAATGTGTAATTGCTACAATAAAACATTCTCAACAGTTTTTAAAAACCATTTGCGTCCTCTTGGTCACAAGTGTGTTTTTGCAATCTTGTAAAGATGGCTTACGATTCCGTTGGGGATTTCTTCCATCCTCCTACTCCTCCGCTGTGATCAACAGCACTCTGGTGATCAACGGTATTTAGATCTACCGTAGACTCAATGGTAACTTGATGGGATGTGCTTGAATTATTGCCTCCGAAACGTTCTTCCACTGCCCACAATCCTAATGCTGGGTTTCGAATGAAGTAAATTTCCTCTTCTGCTCCATCAACCATTATGTTGTTCCATCCATCCTTTAACGAGGCAACCTGATATGTTTTCATCCTTTTCTCCAAGTCGCCATATTTAAATCCAACATTCTCGATGTCAGCCTTCGTCAGATGACCTGGGCAATACTCAATGGAGAATCGACCCTCTGAACTCCCATGAATCAAATGTGCAACAGCTGAAAGGTTTTCTCTCAACTCTTCGTCATTTTTCATAGCCTCGAGAATCGCGGGTGTCCCTACATATCCATAAGTACGAATTAATTTGTCGATTTGTTTATCCTCTCCAAAATGACGCACTCCGGGAGCAAGGATGATAAGCTCTCCACCAGTTGCAATAGCCATGCGAGTACGGTATATGGCTTTATTTCCCAACCAAGTCGACTGAAATTCAGATTCATCCAAATAAACAACAATTTTCTTTGGTTCTTTTTCAAGCATAGAGAAGTTCACCTTTAGACTCAGTTCACATGCAAGATTGTAGCATTCTATGTTATTACCGATGTAAAGTCCTTTCATTTCAACTTGGCCAGATTTATGATTTGTACCCATGACTGTCAAAATGTACCACAGATCCAATTCTTTTTGTAGGAAATGTTCCGATGCGTAGTTCAAAATATCTCGAAGCGGATTAGATGACCGACCCATCATGTTTTCCATACCATATACTGCGCCGATAAAATGACTGAGATTAATCGCCTCAACTCCTCCGACGCCCACAAATAGATTCTTGTTGAAATTTGCCATACCAAGGACCTCATGAGGGACTATTTGGCCAATTGATAGCACCAGTGACTTGTGGGGCTGTTTCTTAGGGCTAGAATTCCGACAGGCCCATACGTTAGTATTTAGCTGGGCAGGCCAAGGGCGGGATACCATACCGTTGGTTGCTTTTTCTACCATATCACTCGGAACCTGTCCAATAGTAACAACGTCATTTCTCCAATCATGGACAAGGAATGGCGACGGTGTCTTAGAACCTAATACATCCCCAAACATTGTACATATTTGGTTTTGGGACATCGGGGCGTGGGTGCCTAGAGCAGGCATGATTTGAATATCAGGAGAGAAATCTGACTTTGATGTCTTGATCTTCTTTGAGGATTGATCTTCTTTCTCACTCCCGTCATCAGTCTGTGCCTCGCAGAAATTGTAGTATTCACAAACGAAGCGGGTGATTTTACCTGCTTGCGAGTGAAAACGAGTGAAGTCAGGAGGTAATATCATCACATGTTCTTTGGGTCCCAATGCATCCAGAAATGTTTGGAGTTTATCTTTGATATCTTCGTCACTTAAATTTTCATCTTTTCCTCCAACATTGCAAAACAGATTAGGTAGATGATTTGAACTCATATCGGTACTAGAGAAAGAAAGAAAAGTTCAAAGGTTTCAAATTTGATAGCGATAAACATCCAGTTGTCCAGTTGACACAGAGAATGTGACTGTGTTCGTTGATGATTGTTGAGAACACCGACACCCTTTGTGTACCGGTTAGGGTTAGCTCCAAAAATAAATCAAGTCTAAGTAATTAGCTAAATCATTCCACAAATTTTGAATACTAAGTAATTATTATTCAATGTCCATTGTCCCCGCCCCCTCTTCAATATCTTCGGATGTATCCGGTTGAAGAAATTCAATCTTATCGATGCCTTCAAACCCCTTATTTTACACTCCAGTGCAGGCCTCGCACCCAGGATTTTGAATCCGCGTGTGTTACTTCGTCCAACATTGGGAAAATGGTCCAGGATGGAACTCGACCTCGACCTTTCGTCTTGACCATAACAAATGCATGTGCTCTAGAGTACCGTCAATATATCTCAAAAGTAGTATCCATAAATAGATTAAATGTTCTGAAGTATAGTTAAGGAACAAAGGTCTATGCTTCGATTGGAATCCGCATGTGTGTTAAAAATTGTCCAACATTGGGAAAATGGTCCAGGATGGAACTCGACCTCGATTCATTTCATCTCGACCTTTAATGCATGTGTAAAGCAATCATCTTTAACATGTCTCTATATTCTAATACGCATATAGAGCACAAAGATATGGAAGTGTATTGGAAGAATGCATGTCGATCCTTTCGATCGCTATCACTATGCGTTATTAGTATTTCATTCAAAACTGGGAAAATGGTCCAGGATGGAACTCGACCTCGACCTCGAATTAATTTCGTCTCGACCATGACAAGTGCCTGTGCTAGCATCAGCAATATATTGCAAAAGTAATATCCATATATAGATTGAATGTTCTGAACTATAGCTAAGGAATATAGGTCTATGCTTCGATTGTATTTAGCACGAGTTACTTCGTCTAATACTGGGAAAATGGTCCAGGATGGAACTCGACCTCGAATTGTTTTCGTCTCGATAATGACAAGTGCTTGTGCTAGCATTGGCAATATATCGCAAAAGTAATATCAATGTATAGAGTAAGTGTTCTGAAGTATAGCTAAGGAATATACATTTATGCTTCGATTGTATTTAGCATGAGTTACTTCGTCTAATATTGGGAAAATGGTCCAGGATGGAACTCGACCTCGACTTCATTTCATCTCGACCTTTGATGCATGTGTGCGCTAGCATCTTTAACATGTCTCCGTATACGAATGCGTATATAGAGCACAAAGATATGGAAGTGTATTGGAAGAATGCATGTCGATCCTTTCGATCGCTATCACTATGCGTTATTAGTATTTCGTTTAAAACTGGGAAAATGGTCCAGGATGGAACTCGACCTCGACCTCGAATTAATTTCATCTCGACCTTTGATGCATATGTGTGCTAGCATCTTTAACATGTCTCCGTATACGAATGCGCATATAGAGCACAAGTTTATGGAAGTATTGGAAGAATTCATGTCGATCCTTCGATAACTATCAGTCTAATGTATCTCGTCGAACATTGGGAAAATGGTCCAGGATGGAACTCGACCTCGACTTCATTTCATCTCGATCTATGATGCATGTGCGCGCTAGCATCTTTAACTTGTCTCCGTATACGAATGCGCATATAGAGCACAAATATATGGAGGTGTATTGGAGGAATACATGTCGATCCTTCGATAACTATCAGCGTGTTGTATCTCGTCGAACATTGGGAAAATGGTCCAGGATGGAACTCGAAGATACATGATAGCATGATTCAAGTGGTAGTTGGTACAACAGATGCAATAGTTACATAATCAAATAGGTTCTATTCAAAGAACCAGGAAGATGATTGAAAAATGCAGATCAAACAAACCATGATAGCATAATCTTATTTTTCTAAATAGTCATTACCGTTGCTATTCCAAATAAATAGAGTCTTGTCACTTGATATCAGTACATTGAGTCGTCTGTTTCAAGCACATTTGTAAAGGACGCAGCCACAGAAGTGTCATACAAAAATGTCATCAGGACTGCACGGACTTAATGAATTGATAGGCATTCCATAGAGTTCACTCTGTTTCAAGGACTATGAAAGTCGTCCAGGATAGAACTACTTTCGTATCTTCTTTCAACTTTGTGACGACAAGGACACCAATTCATGACTTGCCGATGATTCAGATCTATACTATATAGCTTTAATTAGAGTATGTAGATGTGTCTACGGCCAGTCATAACTCAGCACATCAATATTTCCCTGAGTTCAGTGGTTCAAGGACTATACGAAATTCGTCCAGGATAGAATTGCTTTCGTGTCTTCTTTCGGCTTTGTGACGACTTATGAATGACTGAATGCATATTTATAACTTAACACTCGTAGAAGAAGAGCTTTTCTTAAATGAAGATGCTATGTCTCATATATTTCTAACTGCTTCCGAGCCTAAGTAGAGAACAACATGCTCAAATAACCTTGCAAGAGTTGAGTATGACAGACCATCAGAAGAATTCGACGCGTCGATCAATGAAGAACTGAAAAACTAAATCATAAATTTTATCTACTTTGCATGTTGATCATTGCCATATATTGGGTCAACATGAAGTACCCTATGAGCCTTTTCACTTCCATAATCATCTAAAAATCGCTCGTAAAAGACTTTTACTGTTGGATTTTCATGTGATCGACGAATTGGAAGTGCCTTATCAAGTTTATATATTACTTCCATCCGCTTTCCTAGCACATCTTTATCAACCGATCTTGGCTGTCCACCACCTCCAATACAACCGCCATTGCATGCCATAACCTCAACGAAATCGTACTTGGCTTCTCCATCTTTCATAGCCTTTATTAACTTTTTTGCATTTCCAAGACCATTAGCTACGGCAACTCGTAGTTCTGTATGTAATCCTTTACCTGTTTTTTCATTGAAAAGAGGAATCTTAGCTTCCTTTATCCCTTCAAGACCACGCACTTCTTCTAGCTCTATTCTCGGTAATTCAGACTCAGTAAGAATCTCATAAATGGTCCTGACTGATGCCTCCATTACACCTCCAGTGGTTCCAAACAACTGACCAGCACCACTTCCTAGACCATCTGGGGAATCTTTTTCTACTTGAAAAGGACTATCGTATGGTAATGGAGTTAACGTAGTGGGCTCAATGTTATGAAGGTGAAGTAGATCGCCTAAATCTTTGGTCGTGATTACGTTATCCACATCATGAACACCACTATGGATAAAGCTTTCATGCTCTGACTCTCCCTTCTTCAGTACGCAAGGCATGACGGAAGTTAGGTAAATATCCTTAGCATCCCGCCCAAACAATTCTTTGCTGAAATTCTTGACCATGGCACCGTACATAAGATGAGGTGACTTGCACGATGAAATAAAAGGAGTAAGTTCAGGGTTGCTCTTTTGAAGGTAGTTCATCCATCCTGGACAACAACTAGTAAAAAGCGGTAGAGGCTCATCGGTATTGATTGCTTCATTGAAACTAGGATCTTCTGCGCTCTTCCGTCTCTCTTCCCTAAGAAGAATTCTGTGAAGAAGTTCGGTACCTTCTTCGCAAATCGTCAAATCGGCTGCAGTATTAGTGTCCAAGACAACATCAAAACCAAGAGCCTTCAGCGACGCAACAAGAACGGAAGGACTGAACGCCCCAGGTGGTTCTTGGAATAACTCTGAAACTGCCACACGAACGCTTGGTGCTGTTTGAGCTACGATTAACTTTCCACCTTTTTCTTTTTCAAACAGAATATCCTCGAGTTCCTGAGCTTCGGGTGTGAGTTTTACTATCGGTACATTTGATACCGATTCACTCGAAGACTTTGTCGAGAGAAGTAGTTGACTTCTCTTGGGTTTCAGCGAAATAGTGAATGCTGAAACGTTAAAAGCTGCAGCTATGACTAGAAATTTGCATATGCTCATCATTTGTAGAGTATTAAAATCTTTGTATTTCTTTGATTGAATAAAATATGAGGCATGTAAGCATTCTACATCTCCATCGATTCATTCTGATTTTTCGACTTTTTCGTGTTCTTTGTGTTTCGGGTTCGGGTTCGGGTTCGGGTTGTAGAAACAAAAGCGAGCACATTGTGGACTCACAAGTACGAATCTAGAGAGAGAGAGACACACACACACACTGAACGAAAATTTCTTTCAAGCTCTAACATCATGGCTTGGAAATATATCTATGTGCTTAATTCTTGCCTACAGATACTCTGCACCATTTCACTAGGAGCTATTCTTTCAAAACTAGCTCCAGATGTTTTTGATAATGTTTTTGTCTCCAAATCGGTGCAGTTCGTATTTTATGTCGCACTCCCTTGTCATATAGCTTATGGAATTGGAGTGAATGTAGACTTTTACTCAAATGCATTTGTGTGGGAATATATTTGTTGTTTTTTGGTGCTGCGAGTGCTTTCTCTTCTTTTGGCCGCATTATCAGTGTTTGTACAAAATAAGCATCAAATAAGCATAGGAGACATTGCCGTTCGATGGTTGACCCTTACATGGATCTCAACGGTTATTTTAGGGGTTCCTATAATGACTTCAGTTTATGGCAGCCCACAGAAGGGTCAATTCTATGGGTTGCTAGCAGGAATATCTAGCTTTATATTCCAGTTACCGTTCCAAATCTTCTTTTTTGAATGCCATGAGCTAGGGCGTGATCATACACTTACTCAAGAAAAATCGGTACGAAATCAATTGGATGACGATATAGAAAATGAGTCTGATGTCATCGATCGAATTCAAACTGATCAGAAACATATTCTGGTGGGAGAGGCTTCTTCATCAAGGACAACTGGATTATTCTCATTTACAAACTGGCCACTATGGAAAGATATTGGACTGCGCGTGCTTAAGAATCCAGTGATTTGGGGAATATCAGCTGGCTTTCTTATGTCTTTATCTAAATTTGGAAAGATATACCTAAAATCGTCCAGTGATCGCTACGTTATATCACTTCAATTTGTACCTGACTTCATGTCTTGGTTCGGAGGATGCGTTTCTCCAGTCTCGTTGTTCTCTATGGGTGTATGGATGCAACTGCAAGGGCGAAATCTCGTTGCAATCAGTTTCAAGGAGTTGACACTCTTCATGTTTTCGAAGCTTTTCTTGGTTCCTTTCATTATGATTGGATTAACCAAAGCATTTCGATTGTAAGTGAAATATATTTTGGTAGCACATATTTGTTTACATAAATACAAACTAATTCAATGCTAAAACAACACATATCAGGAATGATGAAGCAGGCAGAGCAGCAGTTCTAATAGCCACGCTTCCGATTTCAATGGCTTCCTTCTCTCTAGGTAGCAAATATAAAATTGGGGAATCGCAACTGTCATCAAATGTTGCTGTTGGTACGATTTTGATGCTTCCTACTATCATAATTTGGAGCATCGTGATGGACAGTATTGGGCTTTACCCAATCAAAACACAATGAGATGATTGTTCTATCAGAGTATTTCTCTGCAGTTCCCTTTTCTTCCTTACCATGTTTGTAACTAAAATAACAATAGAAATAGATTGTTCAATGACACTCAAGAAACTTTTTTGAAAAAGAAATCTCTCTGTCACGGGGAATCGAACCCCGGTCTCCCGCGTGACAGGCGGGGATACTAGCCACTATACTATGACAGATTACTGATGCAAAATGTCATTTTGATCATCATGACGTCTTATGTTTTACGAACAAAAGTAAAAAATATGAATTTACACACAACCCGGTACATTAATTTTAATACATTCATACAAATCGCATCCCTTCTATTTGAAGGGTTTCTGATGATATTTGGTTATTCACTCTATGTTTCGGAAAGTGAAACCCAGCTCTAGAGAGAGAGAAGCAGTGTCATGTTACTAAAGGATACGAATATACCTACTAGATACGGATAGGGTTCAATACACTTACCAGCTTACTTGTTTCGACACTTCTCTCGTTTTGTTTTCCATGAACACCAACTAAATTACCACTTTTTGCGAGAAGGTACGTGAGCGTGTCTGAAGACTATTCAACCAGATTATCAGTTCATTGTAGCCGATAATTTAACTCGTTTAATATGTGCTAAGACACCTCAAATGCAGAACTAACACGTGTTTTACTTGTCTTCTTCCTTTTCGTTTCCAATAGAATTTTACATTCGCCCAGTCGTTACTCGAAAAAGACCTCTTTTTTTAATTTCACAACTTTAACATGGCGAACAAACTTAACTCTGCTATCCTTGATGACGCTATGTCCAAGGTTCTTGCCTTTGCTAACGGTGAGTCCATTCAGGCTGGAGATGAAACTGTGAAGGGAAAGAAGCGTAACTTCGTCGAGACCATTGAGATGCAGGTCACCTTGAAGAACTACGACCCCACCCGTGAGAAGCGTTTCTCCGGAACCTTCAAGCTTCCTACTGTTCCCCGCCCCAACCTCAAGTGCTGCATGCTTGGAAATGCCGAGCACTGTGACCAGGCCGATCGTATCGGAATTGATCACATGAGCGTTGAGGATCTCAAGAAGCTTAACAAGAACAAGAAGCTTGTCAAGAATCTTGCCAAGAAGTATGACTTTTTCCTTGCATCTGCCAATATGATTAAGCAGATTCCCCGTCTCTTGGGACCCGGTCTTACCAAGGCCGGAAAATTCCCTACCCTTCTCGCCGCTACAGACGACATGCAGGAGAAGGTTGACGAAATCAAGGCTACCATTAAGTTCCAAATGAAGAAGGTTATGTGCTTGAACGTTGCTGTTGGAAATGTAACCCTTTCTCAGCAGGATAACATTGTTAACGTCCAGCTCGCTGCCAACTTTTTGGCTTCCCTTCTCAAGAAGCAGTGGCAAAACATTGGAGTTATCTACATCAAGTCTACCATGGGACCCTCTCAGCAGATCTACTTCTAAATTTTATCAGATTTTAAAGTAACCGTCCACGTTGTAGTTTGGATTCTTTTTTTGTCTTATTTCATAGGCCCTGTTGTACATTTGAAGGAACTCTCCTCCACAACAATTCCCAATTTCGCTTGAATGAACGAATTGGATAGAGAGTCCAGCCAATGTCACACAGCGTCTCTTTACTGAATGGAAACATGTAAAACAATCCTAGCGATGAAGGAGATGAAGAAGCATCGAAAGGTTAGCTTAGTTAAGAAGTATATTGTTGAGGACAGGGTCATATTCATCTCAATAGACTTAGAGTATTGTGGGCAGCACTGTGGAATAACATAAACTTCTGCTTGCTTATTCAAATACCAAATCATAGACAAGAAATATAATGGAGTACCCATTAGAGTCGAATTCAATGGGTACATGAAGCCACAAGCCACCTGAAGGTGCAGATTGGTAGACGCATGGACACAACAGGAATCCGTGCAACAGATGGTAGATTCAATCATGCTTCACCCATTACAGAGGTTTGGATTTTTGAATACATTTGTTTTGGCTCCTGTGATATGGAATGGCTCTAGGAACGTCTTCGTTTTTCATTGATCCATGCCCGGCCGAATCAAAAACAGAAGCTGCGGTTTCAATAGGAGCAAATCTAAGCTACGTGATTACGATCTGATCAGTGGGTTTCAATTTTGGGAATCATATCAAAAAGATTTTTTCAATGGTCAATCTCAAGCTATATTCCTTCAAGCTGATGAATTCCCCAAATGCTGAACCATTTATAATAACTTCATTGACACAGAAAAGCTTCTATCACTGATCACTGATGACCTATTGGACAGATCCATTAAAATTGCGAATACGTTTTAATCAAGCGTTTTTTTGTAGGATTAATGGAGGGATGATTAACTTAGCGATCAAACATTATTTAAACCACCTTGCACTGCAAACATTAAAAAAAAAGACTAGGATTTAGGATTGTGGTGATATTTATGGTGCGAAATGTCTGCAGGTGTGTGTGTGTGTCAGGTGATAGGGCCGGGGGGTGAAAAATTATGTATGCGCCACTTTTTCTTTTACACCCATCTTTTCTCCAACCCGTAACCCTACTTTTATATTCCTCAACGAACGTCAAAAACATTCAAAACCCAGGCGCCAAACTCCGAAAAAAAGAGCACAGAAAAAAATCAGTTACTTCAGAAAAGTACATAAAACAAACAACACCTTCACTTCAAACCCACACTTTCCAAATCACCCCCAATTACAACGATGGCTCGTACTAAGCAAACAGCACGTAAATCAACTGGAGGAAAGGCTCCTCGCAAGCAGGTAAGTGCTGCGGGCCGGTGACACTTTGTCGTGTTCCATTTCGGAACGAGGCGCTGTTTCTTTGACGAAAAAGCCAATCCTTTTTTCTTTTTTGTTCCTTCAATTTCCATTCGGATTTCTTGACCAAAACTTCTTTTCAATCCGATTATTTTTATTTCTTCTTATTGAATTTTTCTAACAAATCGTATTCCTTTTTCGTTCATTACGATTGAATCACTCTATATTGATGAATACAGCTTGCCACCAAGGTAAATACTTCGATCCTACTAAATTAGCTTATAAAGGCTGTATTCATATATTTTTAGGTGTCGGTTTAAAATCCAATTGATGCTGTAAATGATGTTCTTGTAAGGGTTCTATTATCAGGTGGATTATCTTTGGTTCTCCCTCATCCTTGGATCTCTCCATTTTTCCTTAGGGGAAAGGTGGACTTGGGAGGGAAATCAAGGATACAACGAACCTAAACATTGATGAGATGCAGCTAGAAATGAAGTGCATCATCAAAGCACTTGCTAGATACATATGAATCCTAAATAATTTGAATCTTGACTCACTCTTTTTTTCTGTTTATCATCATTAATCAGGCCGCTCGTAAGTCCGCACCTACTGCAGGAGGAGTGAAGAAGCCTCACCGTTACCGCCCTGGAACCGTAGCTCTACGCGAGATCCGTAAATACCAGAAAAGTACAGATCTTCTTATCCGCAAGGCTCCATTCCAGCGTCTTGTGCGTGAGATTGCACAGGACTTCAAGACTGATCTTCGTTTCCAGTCGACTGCTGTTCTTGCTCTTCAGGAGGCTGCTGAGGCCTACCTGGTAGGACTTTTCGAGGACACCAACTTGTGTGCCATCCATGCCAAGCGTGTTACTATCATGCCCAAGGATATTCAGCTCGCTCGTCGTATCCGTGGAGAGCGCGCCTAAATAAATTCAAAATGGTCTGTTTATTGATCTCCCTCTTTGTGTTGTAAACTGGGATTGAACAGATAAAAGAGGTCGAAGAGAAACAGCATCAGGGGGCGAATTCAAGCCACAACAATAAAGGAGAAGGATATTTTACTTCACGGTAACAATAAGATTCTATATTTTTTGAATAACTGCAAACTTGTCTTAATACTATTAAATCGTCTTGGACGGTACACGATTTGACATTCTTCAGGACATTGCTCCATCATCAATTGTAAACTTCCCATGACTGTTGTCGCTATACCTGACGTTCATCTCGTCATCATCATTATCTTGGATGGATGTACTTTGCTGCAGCACAGTGTCGTCACCTACACTTGGTAATTCCATAACATAGGCAAATTCTTTCGCCCTGGGATCTGGTTTCCACAATAAGGCGATAGCGACCAAGACAAACGAATAATTAACAAGCCACATGCCTCTAATGATCCATTCTTGGCCATCGTCCATTATAGCAGTTTCCATAGATGCGTCCACGATACCAAAAACGGCCCAGACAATTCCAAACAAAATAGATATGAGAAGAATTAATCGCAACCTCAAGTATCTTTTCAGCTTATTTGACTGATTCATGTTCTCCAAATATTGCATAGTACTGTTGAGTGCATCAAGGATCCACATGTAAAAGATGCAATCGATACCAGCAACGACAAATGTTAGGATAGTGAAAACGTCGTAAACCTCTTCCTCCTTTTCTAGACTCCAAGTTTGTATTTCCTCTACAAAAACGACTTCTGCAACATCTCTCGCGAAAGACGATATAGAAAATACAATACCAAGAATCACGATTTTAATTAATTGATCACCAAGAGTATCCCGAACAACACCCCATCCCAAGCTTACCATTACCAAGACACAGCGAGAAATTGCTCCCTTTAGCACTCCGATGATAATCCCTGTTCATTTGTGACCCATATCAATGAAAAACGTTAGCGATTCAATGCATGCATATTGCAATTTCGTCCAAGATTCATATTGACTTACACGAATACATGATGACTTCACTGCGCACTCCATATATATTCCATTCAAAGTAATCCATTGTTTTGAGAATCAGCTCCAACAGCCCTAAGGACAAAGTACCTACTATCCATTTCTGGATATCTATGATAGCATCTTTATTGTTCAACATAGATCGACCATACCAAAAGAGAAGACCGGTATATCCAATTAAGAAAAAGATGAAGAAATGCCACTCATCAAAAAGATTACCTGGGAGATAACCTCCCTTAGATTTCCAAATATATTGTCCACTAATGAACATATCCCTTCCAAAATCGTTGCAATTGGCAATGGCGAGAGTATACATTCCAGTTCCTTGCTTGGTCGGCATGACAGGAATATTTACACCAGAAGAAAATTCTCCAGAAGGAGGAACCAGAAGTGGGCGGTGTTCCCCTTTATAAAGTTCTGGATCAATGATAAGTCTTCCAACACTTTTATTCTCACATACTCCTGACGAAACTCCTTCTTCAGTGCAACAGTACTGAACTTCTCCATAGCTATTCTTCGTTCCAACACCTAAGAGTGTCCAGTCGCACCCATCAGCAGTCTTCGTGCAATCAGATGGTTCATGAAAAAACATTACATCAATTACTGTATCTCTTCCTGACTGAAGCTTTCTATTGCCATCATCATCATCGTCATCGTCATCAGCATCATCATCATCATCATCGTCAGCATCATCATCGTAGTAATCATCATTTTTTCCAGAGTTGCCCGTTTCTTTATCATCTCCTGTGACTTTGTCGTCATTGGAAGACTGACTGTTCACAACGAATTCGTCGTCCATCTTGTCATCAACAGTATCATCACCAGCCTCTGCAGTGTTTGATGAAACTTCATCGTTAGAAGCGTTGGGATCTACAATCAGCCCTTCTCCAATAGCTGTGAAAAATACTTTGGTGAGATCTATGAAACCAGGATCAACAAGGTATCGCTAATTTGTTTTATTAAAAAAGAAAGGATATGAATAAGATACTATCAGTTACAAAGGCATCAAATAGCACTGTTTGGGCACTCACAGTAGAATATTGAATCTGACCAGAAGATGCAGGCAGAGGACCGTTGAAAGTTGTAATTTCCCCTAAAGTGGATGAAACTGCTAATAAGAAAAGTAACACTGCTCGATACACCATTTTACTTTGCTACTGAGTTGGAAAAACAAAAACGAAAACAACAAAAGTGTGTTGGATTACAAAAGCCAATATTGCTCGTTTGTTTCTTGTTTGGGGTGTGTTCCGTGTTCCGTCCGTTTCATTTTTCATTCGTTAGAAAAGAACCAGAAAATCCAGAACAAAGCCGAATGAGGCTCCGTGCGGTCAATTTTGATATCGAATATCATCGAACAATCATTTACGAGTATGAGTAACCGTTTCAAATCTAATTTCTACAAGCTCTAAACACGGCTGAATTTTTTTATGAATTAAGTGATTGGATGACTGATATGGATATTTAAAATGATTCCTGATGGAAGTTACTCCGCAGGTGATTCAGCATTGGTTTTCGACGCCGATTTGCTCATTTCAACAATCAGCTCTTTCACATCCTTTCTATCCTTTGCTCGGCGGGGAAATGGCAATCGCATCTTAAATTGCTGTTTTTCTTCACTATCTTCTGGGGATCTAGTCACTTTAATGTACATACCCAGACTATCTACGCTTGTGATAATTGCCTCTTTGGCGGCGATTCCTGGGACTTGTCCTTCAATCATGGATATTGTATTTTCTTGATGATCATCGTTCATATGATCAGCAATGTGAGTTCCAAATTCAGCTATAGCATCGGGTCTTGCTTCTCTATACTCCTCAGGTGTGATAGATCCAGCTCTTGCAAAACCTCCCACAAAATTAATACGTTCAATTTTCATC
>Ga0213868_10003415_pt1 | contig 14814 bp, 8 predicted proteins | sample PICome_9_FD_160087 | JGI IMG/M metagenome (GOLD analysis project Ga0213868, IMG submission 160087) | Coastal seawater microbial communities near Pivers Island, North Carolina, United States - PICO127 | ecosystem: Environmental > Aquatic > Marine > Coastal | place: USA: North Carolina | collected...
GGATACTCCCACGTCATTGCATTCTTCCATTCCTAGCCACTCCTCTTTTAGTACTCGTAGCTAGTCTCTATAGGTTATTGAGCCCTCGGTTACCACTTGTATCGTCACCCAATCTCCATAAAATACCTACCTAAGTAAGTAAGTAGTCGTATAAACGTGGAATGGCCCATTAGCCCCAGACCCCAAACTGTGTGCTTTTTCTTAGCTCTCAACTCTCATCAGAATCAATCAATCACATATCAATCTACCCCTATTTTCTCTCGTTCCTCTTAAGTTCTTCAGATGGCGAAGGAAGGCGAAGATCAGCCTTTGCTTTTAAACAATCGTCGTAAGGTGAACTTGACTTCATCCGTTTCCAGTCAAGATGCAACAAAAAGATTCAGACGCTATTTTGTCATTAGCGGTATTTCTGTCGTTCTTTTATTTCTTTCATTCTTCATAGCGATTGTTTTCAATCAAGGCGATAAGAATTATGTGCAGCAAGTTCATGAATATTTTGCTCGAAAAAATCTTGACAATCTTTTGAACAAAGAAGGACTACCGAGAAATATCCCATTAGGTTGCACATTTTTTGTTTTAATATTACCTCATTGTGGTAGGTATTAATTTATGTTTTGACTCGATATGTTTTGAAACCAAAGAACTCATTGCTTATCATGATTGGATTTGTCTACCTACCATGTGGCAGAGGCTAATGTTATACCGCATACGTTCAATCATCGTTTGGAAGATTCTTGTAACTATCTTGGCACTGAAAGATCGTATTATCTCATCACGCAATTCGGATCTGACCGTAATCGATGGCCTGTTCCATTCAATATACTTACTTTATCGCAAAAATCAAGCGATTCAACGTCTAGAGCTATCGAAACAGCAACTCCAATTCAACAACATTTCAAGATAAAAGACAAAAACAATGGAACCATTACGACATCTTATAATGACATCAAAAGCATGGTTCAGAATGTAGCGCACGACTTATTAGAGGGCAATCTTTGTGGTCAACTTCTAGTAATCATACCAAATGACAATAGCGATATATCCAATATCGCTTTTCAGTTTGGATGCAGTTATTGTCCACCGTATTGGAGTGGTAATTATGACGAAGCATGGGAACTTCGATTTGTGTACAATATGACGGATGATCCTCATTCTCACGAGTTTAGTGAAAATGGTGAGACTCATACAGAGAATCAAACCTCGTCGATTGCATCCTTTCAGATATATTATGCTTCCGTACATGAAAGATTTGATGCTCTTCAGTTTAGTAAACAAGTCGGAGATTATAGTCCGGATGGTGAGATAAGAGAGTTTCCTCTTTGGATGAATGCAAGCATGTACGATTGTGAGGACAAGCATCATCCTTAGGTTTTATATGAAAAAGGATGAAGATATGAAACGGACATTTCGGAAAATGAACAATGTCGAACAACTTATCTTTTTAGGGGTCAGTAATTTCCAGAACAACGCGGATGAGCCCTCGCGCGCACTGCGCACTTCATCATCGTTCTTGAAACTTCAACTTGAGATCTTTTGTTACACGTTTCAAAGGCGAACATTCTGTGACGCTATAATCAAAATACTTTTTAGATATAAATATATCTTAGTCTTTCACTGAATCCTACCCAAATGAAATCCATTATTGTAAGTGCTCTTGTAGCCTCTGCCGCTGCCTTTGTTCCAACTTCACCTTCTGCCAAGGTTTCCACCGCCCTTAACTTTGACATTAAGAAGCAACTTGGAGTCCAAGCCCCCGTTGGCTATTTTGATCCTCTTGGATTCATTGCCAACGGTCCTTACGGAAGCCCAGAGGAAAACTTCAAGCATTACCGTGGAGTAGAAGTAAAGCATGGTCGTATTGCAATGGCAGCCACTCTAGGTATGCTCGTTCAGCAAACTACTCGTTTCGAGGGATTCCTCTCTCCTTCTCAGAACTTAAAGTTCGCTGATGTCCCCAATGGTTTGGAGGCCTTAAAAGTAGTTCCTTTGGAAGGATGGGTTCAAATGGCAGTTGTGATTGGCCTTCATGAAGTATTTGTCAAGCAGCGTGAGGGACGTGCTCCTGGAGATTTCGGAACTGGATACTTTGGTTTCGCCATGGATGATCAATCTGCAAAGCAATTGAGCAGTTTGAGTGCTGAAATCAGCAACGGAAGACTTGCGATGCTTGGAATTCTTGGAATGTTTGCCTCTGAGATTGTCAATGGAGAAGTTCTTGCTGAGACTCGTATTTTTGGTTAAAAACAACAACTACATCATCAATAAAAGAAAAATAGAAGAAAATGACAATAAGTAAATAATTTTCTTTTATACACAAAAAATAAAATAGAAATGTATTCTTTTTCAATAGAATATGAAGAAGACAAATATCATTATGAAAAGGAGATCATAGGCAGATAGAAGATAGAGAACCAACGAAAGAGCCCATACCAGCTTTCATCTGACCCTAAGTAAGAGTACGAAACTTGCCTTCTGGAACCTCCTTCGTGCAACGCTAATACGCTACACATAAGAAAAATTGGGTTTCCTTCATTCGACTTTAGTGATCCACATTATTTCAGATGAACGTTTTCTCTATTGTAGACGCTGTCATGATGAGTGATCCTACTGTGAAGGGATTCGCAGTTGTGGGCCTTTTTGTGATTTTGAGGAGTTTCTTAAAGGTAAAGAGTCCAGACCAGACCGTATTTTGAAGGTATCCAAATGTATATTTTGATAATGTATGATTGATTCTAACAACAACGAATCTTTTTTCTTTTTTATAAACATCGTTATAGTTTGCAAGTACATCATACAAATTGTTCCTAAGACCTGGCAAGAAACTTACCAAGTTTGGTAAGTATGCCATTATTTCTGGAGCAACGGATGGCATCGGTAAAGCCTACGCGTTTCAACTTGCCGCACAAGGTATGAGTCTTGTACTAATCAGTCGTACCGAAGCCAAACTTCAAGCAGTCAAGGACGAAATACTCAACAAGTACAGTAACAAAGATATTGATGTTCAACTTCTAGTGATCGACTATTCCCAGTTCGATGACAAGGCTAAGAACAAAGTCAAGAATCTTGTTCAATCACTCGATGTTGGGGTCCTCATCAACAATGTCGGCGTATCTTATCGCTATCCTATGTACTTCCACGAGCTATCCGATAAGGAAGTACTAGATCTTATCGAAATGAACATTAACTCCACCACATGGATGACCAGATTTGTCATGGATCAAATGATGGCCAATAAACGCGGGGCTGTAGTCAACATTTCATCTGGATCTGCCATGTACACCCTTCCCTTACTGGCTCAGTATTCAGCTGCAAAGTCTTACATTGAAAGATTCACCCGTGCGCTCCATGCAGAATATTCCTCCAAGGGCATCAAGGTCCAATGCCAAATTCCATTTTACGTTGCCACGAAATTGGCAAAAATGAGGGCTGCGTTCACTGTACCAACTCCTACCAAGTATGCTACATTGGGAGTCAAATGGATCGGGCATGAAGATTGTGTTGCAAGTCCATTTTGGGTACATGCTATCATGGGATGTGTATTGGATCATCTACCAACCTGGGTAGTAACTAAAATTATCATGAGTATGCATTTGGCTACTAGAAAGAGAGGTTTGAAAAAGGATCAAAAGGGAAAGTAAACCTTGCCTTTTGTTTTGGCGTTGGGTGTGCATGGATGGATGGATGGATGGATGGATGGAATCTTCTGCTACATCATTTTTTATAAAAACATGGGAAATAAACTACGTTTTTTCGGACAGCGTACATCCATGCACTTTTCATATAAATATAATTGTGGTTATTCCTAAAAATTCCTAAAATGATATCATACTTCACCATGGCAGCGACTTGGTAGGTTAGCCACAGGGCTCAGGGGTTCCCAAACGTACATTACGATGACAGATTGATTCAAAGGAATCTAACGGATGACGGACCATCTATATTGTGATATGGAACACATCAAAGACGTTCGAGAGTCTTTCAGAATATGGAATGAATGGACAAGCGAAAGGCAACTCCAGTGCAACCAAGTTTCAAAAATGCGATTTGAATGTATATAAAAATGATAAAAAAAGCGTACTTGCGCTACTACTAAACGCGCATCGGCCATTATTTATTTTTTTGCGGGGAAGGAGAACGGAGCCCTTCTCAAGTAGTAAACTATCTGACTCTGTCAGTACTGACAGTGATTGGAAGGGAGTGGACAACGGACAACTCATTTTTAGTTGGACAACGTTCTCTACGTACATATACTAATTAATTACATATGTGTTAGAAGAAAGGAGAATCGATCCGTTAAAAACATTATAATAGGTAAGTCAATAAAGAATGAAATTAGTTATACATGTAAGAGCTAAAATCACATGATCCTTTTCAAAATCTTGCCCCAAGGCCTCCTGTTATTCATCAGCTTTATGTGTTAACTATGAACACTTTCCACGACCATTTTCTTATTCACACATAATTACCTTAGATTTTATTAAAATACAATTCATAGATGGAAATAAATAGAAACATATCGAGTGGCAAGAACATGAGAGAGAAAGAGCAACCAGAAAGACTCATCATAAGAACCAATATAGCAACCAGCACATCACAAAACGACCAGTTACACATAACGGATCCAGACCAATCGATTCAAGACAGTGATGGTAGAAAGCGATCATCAATTGACCCAGAGGAAAATGTTCCGAGTACTACAATACATGATGATCCACCCAAGAGAAGCCACAAGAAGAAGCGAACGGACGGAAAGCCTAAGCGTCCTCTCTCTGCATATAACTTCTTTTTCCGAGATGAACGCGAAGTTATTTTAAAAGAACAAGAAGTTAAAGGTGCAGCGCTGGGTCAACAAAAAGAAGACAATGAGTCAGAGTCCCAGGAAATCAAGAGAACGGTGGATACGGGAGAAGAATTCTCGTCAAGAAGTTCGTCGTCCATTGTCGATGACATGACTGCACCATCGAATCAACCACATATTCATTTGAATGCTAAACATGTCCCGTATCAAAGCTTAACAAAAGCTATTGGAGAGCGCTGGAAAAGTATCGACCCAGATCGAAAGCGAAAATATCAAGATATGGCCGCTGAAGATTTGAAAAGGTATACTTCCGAAATGAAAATTTATGAAGAGGCACAAAAACAACCGACGGATCAAAAGGATGCCACCTCAAACAATGAACGTTTTCTAGAGATATTTGTCTCGCAGTTACGCTCCAATTATACTTCTGATGTTACAACGGATCCTTGGTTTAATCTTTTACCAGGTAGTAGCAATGGTGGGGCTACGGCTACGGCTACGGATGAAACAAATCAGAGGATAATTCCTAATCAAATGTTGATACCACCGACCGCAAGTCAATTTCAAGCTACCAATGTGAACAACTTCCAACAAGTATCAACGTTACCGTTCCATCATATACCAATGTTGCAGAATTTGAACCCTGCAACTTATTCGGCATTTGCTTCTTCGATCGGCATTAATGATATCCTTGGAAATGCTTTGTTAATGCATCCTCAGAGTAATAATATGATAAATTCATATACCATGAGCTCAATTCCACAATACTCTGTCAACAGTTTAAGAGATTATCGAGAAGGAGAAGGACCAAATGGTGAATTACGTCCCAACATCACCCATCAACAGATGATGGATCTTCAAAATGAGGTCCACCAGAATTTACTGAACAATACGATACGATTTATCCAATTACTTTCATTTCATCCACAAAATGAAGAAGAACGTCAAGCCCTTATAGTAACACTTCAAGATCTGTATCGTGTAAGCAAAACAAACGAGTTAGAAATTCAATCTCTTCTTCTGAAAGCTTTACAGGATGAAACGGAGCGGTCCTGAACATTATGGGTTCTAGGCACCAATCCTCATCTGCAGGGGGTGGAGCATGTCTTCAGAGTTTCTTTTTTTTGATTGGTTTCTTGGGTGCATTGATGTACCCTACATTTTGATATGTAAAAACATTAACGATGAGACTCTTCCGCCTGTCTCAAAGGTGAAAGGTGGTTTAGTAGTTACTTAGTAACCGTAGAGCAAATTACAGGGGGGTTAGGGTTTGTAAGTATGAGCAACATCACGTTTGTGAATCTTTTCACAAGAAGAGGAATGCAAGCTTCATTTCATAGATGATCATACTGAGAATGATTTCAGTCAGTCGCACATCGCACAGCCACTCTCTCTGGTCTCTGGAGATTATTTGCTGAAACCATCTTGTTACCCTAGCTATTAATGACTGTGTGTCTTCAATTATGCCGTGTGGACAGTCGGGAGTAGGGTTCTTACTTACTTGGGAGAAATCATCACGCTTTACGTCTTGCGTACGTATCATCAGTACATCATCGATGGTGGACCTATAATTATCCATAATTCAAAACTATGAACCTTTTCGATCCGATGTCTGCTACTTTGGGTGCAAAGAGAAAGTCATAAACAGAAAAATAGTTCAAACCACGATGGTATCTTTCGAGACGAACGTAAAAATATTGAAGAAGAGTGACTTGAGAGAGAATCGTATTTTTTCATATATAGGTGAATTACATACAGTCCAATCCGCAAAACAAAACAGACTTGATTGGAGAAAGTTGCATATCCATTGATTCGGAGCGTAGAAAAAGATATGATTCGATATGGTACAATGCTGAAATGAATGTTGAAACAGGAGGAGGCATATATTCAATCCATCGAGTTGAAGATTACGATTCCAAATTGGAACCATCAGTCTAATATTGGCACCAACTAAGCGGATATGGATACAATCTTACTTTTAAAGTTACACACGTTACATGCAAACCAAAACCTGAATGAAAGATTGCAATGGAATCAACATAAGTAGTTCCTCCATTCATTCGAGTTCTGTCACCTTTCTTTGTCAGAGAAGTCCCCCTTCAAATAACTCAAATTTTAGTGGTGGAGAACTAACTTGCTTTCTATCTCATCTGGTGTTCAATCGAATCTATGGGCTGGTGGTGTTGAACAGTTCAATTCCACAGTTCCCAGTAAAAAATGTGCAAGTCCCATGTCAGTAAACCCAACATAAGATAGGAGTAAGCAACCATCTGTGATAAAGGATAAGTTTAAGGCGTCTTGCTAGTGAAAATGTTCGTTGAGCCGATGGACAATTCTGAAAGCAGAGAATGTACTATGTTGCTCTTATTTAGGGTTTTTTCAAATATCCAGTTTTGTAAATCTAACATCTCCCCGTCTACAATGAAAATACTTGTACCATTGATATAGACTCTAGATCTTGGTGTAAGCAATCGATGCACATGTTGTTGGTGGTGGTGCCCTGTCTCATCATCGCAGCGTGGTCGAAATCCAAAGGATGTACTATATTGCTCGTTTTTCGAGTATTTTAGAATGTCTATCTGATAATGATTTCATATATCTCGAGTATACCATCTGTTCTGATTAATGGTCTAGAGAATGCGAATTGGTATGTTTAACAGCAAAATCGAAGTCGAAGGATGATACATGATCGTGGTGAGGTACTCGGTATTCCCGAAAATCGTATCCCTCCTCTGTTTTTATTTATCACGACCATGACGAACAACCGCCAAAAATCGGCACATAAGTAGTTTCAATACTACAGAATGATAATATACAATGTTTATCAACCTCATGTGACTTCTGCTCCTGTGTCTTCAATCGACAGAATTGATACAGTTGCGCTTCAACTTTGGAAGTAAGAGTAACGAGAAATCAGCAAGTTACCGTTCATCGCAAAAAAATATTCGGATCCTGATGGCGACTACGATAGTGCAGAGAATGATGGTATCATCTCGTGTATTTCATGCATCTCCAAATTGTTACATACGCCATGTAGATAAGATGAGGAATATAGTCTAGGATATGGAGTCGGTGACCTCAACAACAATCTATCAAGATGGTTTGTTATTGGTTATCTGCCAGTCACAAAATGCAACATAACACAGAATTATTGGCAAATTGAGGACCACATACAAACTGTAATGAATTTATCAGTTTTAGAATAAGATTTTTATGCGGGAGAGTAGTGAGTAAATTGTCCCTATGAATGTCATTGGTGGTACAAAATGTACTCCTCACAATTACTGACACGAAAAGAAGTGTCAAGGTGGTGACCTAAGATGGAACTCGACCTCTACATGAATTAATCTGTCTCGATTAGTCAAAATAAATACTTTACAACCATTGAGAATAGAGAAGAAATGCTCCTGCATAATAAATGTCTGTATGTGTCATGGGTCACTGCTTTTTTACGAAAGGGTTACTCAGAGATTAGAGAATTAGGGTTCTTTTAGACAAATGTGACGTATGTAACTTCAATGGCCTAAAGCAGTTGGGGTAATTCGAGCGTACATTTATCATGACGTGTAATGAGTCAGAGTGTTCTTCTTACGTTGTCAAAGAAACCCTAAAGTCCTAAGTACTTAGACATAAAATATATATTTCTATTGACTCACAGAAACTTGTACAAATACACTTTTCTTTTTGCACCGTAAAAAATCATTGGTTGATGTTTTGATAAAGAAGGATCCTCGTTTCATCTATTTTTGAAACTCATTCAAACACACACCTTTCTCACAGTACAGATTGATTGATTGATTGATTCATTCATTTATTCATTCATTCGCAACCGCCAGTTCACAAAACTTAAAATTTTTAAAAGTTGACAGACTGCTGAGGTTGGGGATAAAATATGAAGAACAATGATAATAATAATAATAAACAAGGAGTGTTCAATTTCAACACGCGAACAGATATGTCGACTTACAATAATGAGCCTCCCAAGAGAAGCCACAAGAAGAAGCGACCGAATGGGAAGCCAAAGAGACCTCTCTCTGCATATAACTTCTTTTTCCGAGATGAACGCGAAGTTATTTTAAAAGAACAAGAAGTTAAAGATGCATCTCGTAGCGTATGCAATGATACAGAATTGGACCAGGAAGGTGATGGGAAAGCTAGGTCGGCAACAATGGACAACGATCCATCGGACAGCTCCAATCACGCTGACGCAGCCTCAATTGATACGATACCATTCCAAAGCTTAACAAAGATCATTGCACAGCGGTGGAAAATGATTGATCCGAATCGTAAGAAAGTGTATGACATCATGGCTCAAATGGACTCGGAAAGGTATTCCGCAGAGATGGATGCATACGATGAATATCATCAAAGTCAAGCTTTGATTCAACAAACGAGACTCGCCATGCCTCTTGTTCCTGCTGTTAATCCAAGAGATGTTTTTGCGACACAGCAGGCGTTTGCGACACAGCAGGTCCTGAATCAGATGTATCTAAATAACAATCTTTTTGAAAGTTCAGGTAGAAGCCTTTTGGGCCTCGGACGGGATCAAGATCATACATTGCTTGGTACAGGAGTCTCTGCTGCTGGTGCTGTTTCTTCCGGTGCTAATCATCCTACTATTCCTTTTGATATCATGAAGGGGTCAACTATTGTTGGCCCTCCTTTTGTGCAAAGTTTGGAACACTCTGCTTCTCAGAGGATGAGTGCGTTCAGTAGTTCAGTTGATCCGTTACAATTACAAACCGCTCTTTCAAAGAACAACCCTACCATGTCTTGGAATCAGTCCAGTATGCTGTTCAACCGAAGCAATAATACTTTCCACCCTCCCCCTTTGATTGGACCTACAGTGAATAACAATGCTAATGAACAGCCTTTCGATTTTACACAGTATTTCAATACGATTCACCAAAATATGACATCTGGAGGAGGACAAGGATCCAGCAGTATCGGTGGTCATACAAATAACAAAGAAGGAGGTGATGCAGGCGCAATTCGTCAGGTTCTACACGATCCTTTGAGACTCGCACTGCTACTTTCGGTTGTTCCCAAAACTCCGGAAGAAAGGGAAAAACTTATTTCACTACTCCTTCAGTTATATCGAGAAAACAAAGCAAATGAGTTAGACATTCAATCGAAATTGATGGAGTTAATAAATGATTTCTGAATATATTTATTTGGAATCTCCCTTACCCTACCCAGTAATTCAAGTCTTCTTATTCCATATTTCAATTCAGTAGAATCGACCTTGATCCTTGAATCTTGACGTCGAGAGTTAACATTCAAGGATATCATGCTCCTTCTTGAAGTCCGTGTCACACTTTTTTTTTCTCCCGCGTTTTGTTAGTAAAAAGAGAAGTAGTCGAGTGAGTCGCTAATGATCACACTACATGAATTGAAACGAAGATCATATATCTATTCCATTTTCATCATCGCTATCCCTTCTTCAATATGTTTTGATAAATCTGATCAAGTACATTTATTCATATCTAGGTAAAGCTTCTATCAAAATCATGAATCATACTACTTAGTCCAACATTGGGGAAAATGGTCCAGGATGGAACTCGACCTCGACCTTTATTTCCTCTCGATCATGGCGAATGTCTGCGATGGCATCTTCATCAATATATCACAATGCTGGCTTAAATATATTGAATATATTGAAGGAAGGTATAAAGTGTATTGAAGAGAATGTGTCTCAAATTTACTGTCTCTATCTTTCTCTAGTTATCTGGAAAATGAGATGAAACTAAATGTCATCCCATTCGTCAACCTCTCCTCTGAGCTCTGGCTATTTGATCATTAGCAAGTAGCGATTGATTCGCATATTCATTCGCTAGCTCTCTCTACCAGCGAGTGTTGAATGTCACATTGTTGTTAACATCAAATAAATTTGAAATAATGACAAATAAAACACAGAGTCATTCAAAGTTGACTTTAGATTCGAATAATGATAGCAACGTATCGCTATCCGAAGACTTGAGAGCTTTTCTGTCGGACCCAACGATTAAAACTCATCTGTTAAATGGAACCTTGGATCTATCGTCTTACTCCACCACCATCAATTCAGAACTAACGACTCTTGAAAATGAGTGTATTTCAATATACAGAGAAAACAGTAACATCATCAAGGAACTTCGTCAAGACTTGGAGGACTGTGATTTGATCCTAGCATCGCTCCAAGAGATGCTCCTAGGATTTTCAGCTGATTTGGGAGGATTGAGTGGTGACATCAAGGCACTCCAAACAGAAAGTCAGTCACTTGGATGTCAGCTGGTGAATCGGAAAAATGCATTGAATATGTTTAGGGGTTATCTCGGTCGGGGTGTTGTCAGTCCTCATTTATGTGATGTCATTTGCAACGGTCACGTCAATGAAAATTTTGTCCAATGCGTTATGGAAATAGATAGAAAATGGAGATATCTCAAGGGAAAATCGACTGAATTTACTTTTGATAAAGTGCCGGAGGATCTCCCGTCTGGAGAAGAGTTGCTTCAGTATGTCACGAAACTAAGGGACAGAGCCATCGTTAGAACTCGAAGCTACTTTCTACAAACTATGACACAATTACGAAAACCAAAGACAAATGTTCGGATGATTCAAGTTAATTGCCTTTTGAAGTATGCAAGATTACTTGAATTTATGTTGAATGCAAACATTGACATATACAACGAGATCCGTAATGCCTACGTGGAAAATATGAACAAGACATTGGTTGCTTTGTTCCGAGCATACGCTGCTCAACTTTCTGTGTTAGATAATATCATAGCAACCCGTAAAGATGTTATTGCTGTCGATGAGTCAACTTTAAAAGATGTCTGGACTAGAGTAAATATGAATAAACAAGGTGATGCGTTCTGTTTAGGTGACAGGTGCAATGTACTGGAATCATATGGTGGTATTCGTGCTGAAAGCTATGCTCAAGGTGGTTCTGTCCACAGTAGCACTAGTCATGGAGGGGATACTCGTCAGCGTGTCCCCCTTCCAAACTCCAGTTATGGACATAACTCAAGCAATCTCCTCTTGATAAAACCAATACAAGCACATGTTGCAATCGCAACAAAACAAAAATATCCGTACGAAGTCATTTTCAAGTCCATCATTATGCATCTTATGGACTCTGTCACTAATGAATATATATTCACTAGACAATTCTTTCAGGAACATGGAACAGATATGTTTCATGGAATTTTTGATAAAACTTTGAATCTGATATGTGAACAGGTTGAAAATTATCTCTTTAATTGTTACGATTGCATTGGACTGCTACTTATGATAAAATTGTTACACATGCAGAGAAGAGTGATGAAAATGAGAAAAATCGATTGCTTAGATGATTTCTTTGATTCATTGGAAAATTTGTTGTGGCCTCGATTGAAAACAGTCATGGATAAACAGATTAAAAGTTTGAGAGATGGAGATGCGAAGAAACTCGGAATAACCGGTGGGGACTTGGCAAGTACTAGCTCACACTACATAAGTCGGCGGTATGCGGAGTTTACGTGCAGCATTCTATTGATATTAAATAAGGTGAGTTATCCTGAAAGTATTATGACATGTTGAAATCATTGCATGGAATGTATCCCTCACTTGTCATATCTCTCTAGGGTACTGATCAAAAGCCTAGTAAAGTCCTACCACCAGTTACTGCCAAAGGAAAGACTCCTATTTTACCTTTCAATAAACTGACTTCTCCTGTAAATTTGCAAACTTATCATCGAAGTTCTGCTGGTGAGATGCTTCTAAGTGACCTATCCACACTACAAGAAGAAACTATTAATCTGCTCCAGCGTTTATCAGAAAGATACAGTTCCAACAAAAAGAGGATTATCTTCCTAATAAATAATTTGGATCAGATTATTTCAATCTTTCAAGAACGTCGCATCGTCGGCTCAGAGCTTAATCGCTTCATTGAGTTGTTATCACAGCAACGTGAACTATTTGTTGAAGAAGAACTTCTTCAAAGTTTTTCGAAACTAATTGCATTTGTTCATCAGACGGAGCAACATTTGAATCTCACAGATACGAGTACTAGCAAGGCGATAGTAGAGGGACACAAAATGGATGTAAATATTCAAGTGGTGGAAGCTCTTGTTCTTGATTTTGCGGCCAATTGGAAACAGGGCATTGAACTTATCAACCGGAATGTGTTATCCTACTTTTCTAATTTTCGAAATGGAATGGAAATATTGAAGCAGGTATTAACACAATTGCTTCTGTATTATACACGTTTTCAGGATATTATCAGGAAGGTTTGGCGATCGAAACCACCTTCATTTTGTAAGGATCTTGTAAGCACCAGTGTAATACTCGGCGAAATAAAAAAATATGCCCTTGCCATCTAAGACGATGGATTTCATCGAAATATGAACTAAACTAATCATAATATTTTGATAGTTATAATAAAAAAAGTTCATTTGATAGATATCATTCTGTTATTTTAGAATCAATTCCTTTCGTTGTTTAAAAAGTGACATCCGAAATGTGAGAATCTTGATCGGGACCATTCCCTACACCGTCGTCCAAAATTAAATCAAAAAAGTCAAAAGACCCTTGTGCACTTTGCTGGATAGTTGTAGTTGGTTGTCTCGAGCGGTATAGAAACTGGAACGGGCCTGGAATGGATGAGTCACGGACACTTCTTTCGTGTTTACTTCTGTCACTTTTCTCATTCGTATGGACACTTCGTTCATTTCTTCCGACGGCTCTGTTACTATCGAACGTATTTGATATGCTTTTTTCGTGTAATGAGTTTGCAGTTTGTGATTCCATTCGGACTTTTGACTGTCTATGAGTAGTTGGTCCGATTCGAACCGATTTTCCATTACCGCGAGATACGTCAGTATCAGCTCCATGATTCTTTACTTCATTTCTTCTGTCTGATTCGGCTTGAGTCAATGAAGAAAAAGATTTCAAAACGTTTGCACTACTACTTTGTCTGTCTCGTTTCTTTTTCGCCCCTTGTTGGTGTCTTGCATCATTCTGATTCAACAATGCTTCAACGTGTATTTCTTTTCCTTGTTGCTGCTCCTTTGATCTTCTTGTATCCTGTATTGTATCATGATTCCTCGTATCATTTCCAATGATTGGAATAGTTGGATGTTGTGCCCCATCGTCTCTTATAGAGGTATCAAGTGGTATATTGACTAAATGGATATCGTGACCTTCTTCCTGTTGATGATTTTGATTCCTGTCGTAGTCCCAATCTGGAAATAAATGATATGATTCTAAAGCACCATGTTCCTTGTCAATAGTACCAGAGTCATTGCTATTGATGTATGTAATCTTGTGCCCATTATGATGATTTCCTGTAGTTTCCTCTTGCTTGGATGGTGGTGGTGATGACGATGGTGACGATGATGATGACGATGGTGACGATGATGGTGGTGGTGATGGTAATGATGATTCTTGTTCCAACACCATGGGATGGTTTGGCATTGTACTGGATTCTATATCATCCAACTCATAATCTGGATCATTCCTTTCCTTCTTGACATTTATATATTCATCCGCATCTTTCATATCTTCATCTTGAACTTGTCTACTTCTTCTTCTTCGTTTTGTAGCTGCAAAAAAGACACAAAAGGAAACAAGGGCAATTGCACCAATGGCTATTCCTACCACTGTTCCTGTACCAATGGGCACTGCAGCATCAGGTGTGTTTGTAGTATTATTTTCATCATCCTCATCATTGTTATCATCATCATCGTCCATCACACCTGGATTTGTAGATTCTATATAAATTACTTTTGTAATAGCTTCATGTGCAGGTACAAATAAATCAAGTTCCATTCCATTTTGAATCAATGACAAAATAATTTGTTTGATTTCCAAAATTTGAGAATCCATGGATCTATGGATGGTTTTTACGAAGGATGACCGTTTTTCAGTAGTACTACTACTACTACTACTACTACTAGTAGTAGTAGGAGTAGTACTACTACTGATATCAATGTAAAAGGACATGATTCCATGGACTGGTATACAGTCCATAGGAATGCCATTGTCTGTAGTAGTAG
>Ga0213868_10003418_pt1 | contig 14807 bp, 11 predicted proteins | sample PICome_9_FD_160087 | JGI IMG/M metagenome (GOLD analysis project Ga0213868, IMG submission 160087) | Coastal seawater microbial communities near Pivers Island, North Carolina, United States - PICO127 | ecosystem: Environmental > Aquatic > Marine > Coastal | place: USA: North Carolina...
TCAAAAGATTTAAATATTTTCTTCTAATCTAAATCGAATGTTAAGATTATAAATTCCTGGATTAAACCTTGCACCTGGTCTTAATCTTATGTCTACATCAAAATTAAATTCATCATAGTTAGTTAAATAACTTCCAGGACCATTCACATTTAAAGTACAACTTCCAGCGTTGGTAATGGGTAACATGTCACTTATGATATCTAAAATATCATTGGCATCGTTAAAATTTCTGAAGGTATTATCTGCAGGCGAGGTAGAGCAACTATTTCTTACTCTTACCTGGAGTAGATCAATGGTGGGGTTTCTTCCAGCACCATTGCCGTAGTTAGTAATTTCTTCCCATTCATCAATTGGTGTTCCTGCTCCAGAATTGTTTTCTATAAACATTTTTAAATTCCAAGAACATAATGGATCTACAATGGTTTTGTCTTCTACTTTTACTCGTATCTTGGTTACACTGTTAATGGTAATACCACCTATATATTTTGTAGTGTCATCAAATACAACAATTTGATTTATAGAACTGTTAGGAACAATAGACACGAGTCCACAATGAACTTGGGCTATCATACAATTACAATACAATGCAAAAATTAAAGAAACTAATTTTTTAACCATACTCCCACAGAATGCTTAAAAAGGATGTAACTCTAGAGAGTTACATCCTAATAATTAAATTTAGAATTTAGAGATCTATTGATCTTCTAATAGAACATACTGAACATACATAGTGTACACGCCTGGCTCAGCATAGTTACCTGCAGCATTTGTAGTTACAATATCTTGTGCCGTAGCAGCGTCAGCGCTAGCAGCATTTGGAAAAATTGCAGGTAATCCTGGTAAAATTCTGTAATCCATAGCATAGTAATAGTCTGATGTAGTACCTGTTTGAGTCATGTATGACCCCCCTGGCATAAAGTCATCACCGGCAACACCAGTAGTTCCTGCATGTCCACCAATATACTTGTCAGCTGCAGTTGGTGCTGTAATACTTCCATCTGCATTAGTAAATAAACTGTTTGCAGCACTTACTACTCCGTTTGCAGAGAAGGCTGCACTATAATCTGCAAATGTTCCAGTTGCTGCACCAGCACCACTATTAGGCTGCGATTGTCTCAATTCCAATAAACTTAATGGTAATTGATCAATGGCATTGGTATTGTTGTCACCATAATCTATCTGTTGATCCCAAAATCCAGCAGCAGTTGATCCAGAGGATCTACCTACAGCATATAAGTCCCAACTTACTGTTGAGCTTACTTTTAAGATGGTAGCGGCATAGTTAGTTATACCAGCATAGTATTCGTTGATATCATCGAATACAAATTCCAACTGATTAGCAGTTGTCATGTCTAATTGCAACACGGGTTGTAAATCCATAGTTACAGTTACATCTTTTTCGTCAATTAACTGCGCATTAGCAGTTCCAAATACACCTGCTATCATTAGCAGCGTTAACATTAATTTTGATACTTTTCTCATAATAAAAGGGTTTTAAATTTGTGGGGGTTTTTTATAAATTATTAAAGTTTAATTAATTTCAAATTCTAATTTTGCAGCTTGTATTTCCTCAGAGCTTTCATAATCTAATACTCCAACAGCCAAATATTTTCCTTTTTGAAGTGTTTGGGGTAAATTAAAAACAAAATCTCTAATTAAATCAGGGACTATTGTAAAGTTCTTTACTCGTAGTCTCTGCTGCTCTCCTGTATCTAAGTTTGTTAGGTCTATATAGGAGGTACAGTAGGCTATACCATCTCCTTGGTTTTGAACTTCTATCAGTAATTTATTGACAGTCTCATTTTCTAAAAATTTAAATTCTTTAAATTCTATATTATTGGTTAATACATTTGGTGGGTTTTGGTAAGCAAAAATGCCAAAAGCAAATGTTGGAACAATTCCAAAAGCTACAGTATTTCCATCATTTCTAGTATTTACTAAATTATTTCTAGGAGCCTCTTGTTCTATCATGAGAATAGACCAGGCAGCTTTTCTACCATTATCATCGCTAGGAACACTAACTGTTACTTTTACTTTTTTGGTCTTAAAAGGTTCTAATTCAATAAAAGTTGGTGAAATATTCATCCATTTAGATAATGAATATTTACCTTCTCCAGGAGGTAAAAAGCTACTTTTTCCTTTTCCATTCATGTCAAAATCGTAAACATTAACATTAAAGCTTTTAGCAGTAGATGTTGTGTTTTTAACGGTAATGTCATAGGTTTTTATTTCACCTTGTTCTTGAGTAAAATGAAAGTGAGATGGTGATACAGAAACACCAAGTGATTTTGGGTTTTTGCTTTTAGTGTCATTTTTTTGAGCATCAATGGTATGAAATATTGATACAAAAAATAATAACGTTATCGAAAGATAAAGTTTAGTCTTAGGGGACATTAAATTTATTTTTTTTTCAAATATAAGTTAAAAAAATTGTCACATGCAAAAAAAGTAAATAAAAATTTCATTTAATATCATTAATTTAGCTCAAAATCTGAGAACTAATGAATCTAAATAATCCTATTTATTACATTAGAGGTATTAGTAATGCTAGAGCTAGTAAACTTACATCAGAAATAGGGTTAAGAACTATAAATGATCTTCTCCATTTTTTTCCATACAGATACATTGATAGAACAAAATTTTATAAAATTAATGAGCTAGTTAATAATACCTCAGAGGTTCAAATAATTGGAGTTATTACAGAAGTTAAAACCATTAAACAAAAGACAGGTACAAGATTAATTGCTAGATTTCAAGATGAAACAGGTTTCTTAGAATTAGTATGGTTTAAAGGACATAAGTGGATCAAAGATTCCCTAAAAATAAATACTCAATATGTTATTTATGGAAAATTAAATTACTTTAAAGGAATGTTTTCCATCGTTCATCCAGAAATGGATATTTTAAGTGATTATAAGGCTAAGTTTCAAACCAAATTACAACCCATATACTCTTCAACAGATAAATTAGTAAATAGTGGAGTAAGTAATAAAGTTTTTAGGGGATATATTCAGGAGCTTCTTCAACAAATATTTCAAAAAATTGAAGAAAGTTTGTCTTCCAAGTTAATTTCTACTCATAAACTAATAGGAAAAAAAGAAGCGTTGCTTAATATTCATTTTCCAACATCTCCTGAAATGTTAGAAAAAGCTCAATACCGTTTAAAATTTGAAGAATTATTTTTTATACAATTACAGTTAGTCAGAAAAAAAATCATTAGAAAAAATAAAATTAAAGGGTATGTCTTTAACCAAGTTGGAGAGGTGTTTAATGAGTTTTATACAGAGCATCTTCCTTTTAAACTTACCAATGCGCAAAAATTAGTACTAAAAGAAATTAGAAAAGATGTAGCCTCTAATGCCCATATGAACAGATTATTACAGGGTGATGTAGGTTCAGGAAAAACAATAGTAGCCCTTTTAACAATGCTATTGGCTATAGATAATGGTTTTCAAGCTTCAATTATTGCGCCTACAGAGATTTTAGCAACTCAACATTATTATGCGATTAGTGATCTATTAAAAAAAATGGATATTTCAGTAGATTTATTAACAGGCTCTACTAAAGTTAAGAGAAGAAGGGAAATTCACAAAAATTTAGAAAATGGGCAACTTCATATTTTAATTGGAACACATGCAATTTTAGAGGAGAAAGTTTCCTTTAAAAATTTAGGTATAGCAATTATTGACGAACAACATAGGTTTGGAGTTGCTCAACGCTCCAAAATGTGGAAAAAAAACATACTACCACCTCATATTTTAGTAATGACTGCTACACCTATTCCAAGAACTCTGGCTATGAGTGTTTATGGAGATTTAGATATTTCTGTAATAGATGAGTTACCCCCAGGTAGAAAGGAGGTACAAACAGTTCATAGATTTGATAAAAATAGATTAGCTGTTTTTAATTTTATGAAAAAAGAGATTGAGAAAGGTAGGCAAGTCTATGTTGTATATCCATTAATTCAAGAGTCTCAAGCTATGGATTATAAAGATTTAATGGATGGTTTTGAAAGTATTTCAAGAGAATTTCCGATACCTAAATATCAAATTAGTATTGTTCACGGCAAAATGAAAGCTCCAGACAAAGAATATGAAATGCAACGCTTTGTTAAAGGGGAGACTCAGATTTTAGTTGCTACAACAGTTATAGAGGTAGGGGTGAATGTGCCCAATGCAAGTATTATGGTTATTGAAAGTTCAGAACGTTTTGGATTAAGTCAACTACATCAACTTAGGGGTAGAGTAGGAAGAGGAGGAGATCAGAGCTATTGTGTTTTATTATCTGGAATCAAATTATCTTCTGAAGCCAAGACTAGATTAAAAACAATGGTAGAAACTACAGATGGTTTTAAAATTGCTGAAGTAGATTTGAAGTTACGTGGTCCTGGAAATATGATGGGAACTCAACAGAGTGGTATTCTAAATCTTAGAATAGCAGATGTTGTTAAGGATTCACCAATTCTTTACAGCGCTAGAAATGCTGCAATAGATCTTTTAAAAGATGATCCAAACCTTCTAAAACAAGAAAATAATGAAATTCATAAAACATTTGCTGAAATTTCTAAAACGTCTGGAGCTTGGTCTAATATCAGTTAGAATACCATGTAGGTTTATTCTTTAAAACCTCTCTAAATATAGGGCAATTTTTATGATGTGCTCCTTCTAAATACCCGGTACTCATTAAAAATTCTCCCGTAATTTCTCCACCAGTAAATTTAAATGTCTTTTTAAACAATTTCACCCATTGATCTTTAGTTTTTGTATGATGATTATCTAACCACAATTTGAAAGACCCCATTTGTTGTTTAATTTTCATGATAACAGAGGCATTGTAAATAGCAGCATTTATTTTTAGTTTATTTCTGATGATTCCAGCATCATTTAAAAGACGATTTATATCTGTTTGATTGTAGTTAGCAACCGACTTAATATCGAAATTTGAATAAGCGAACCTAAAATTTTCTTGTTTTTTTAAAATAATATCCCAAGACAAACCAGCTTGATTAATCTCCAATATTAATCTGCCAAATAGCTCGTTATCTGACTGTATGGGAAAACCATATTGGTTATCATGATACAACTTGTGAATAGTATCTTCTTTTTGATTATAGGCGAAATTGCAGTATGAATTAGATGTTTCCATAAGTAGATAATACGTATTATTTTATATAGATTGATTTATATTGTAAATAAATTAATTTTTGAGTGTATAAGTACTATATCTATACATATAGTAAATTTAAAAAAAACTTCTATTTAAGACTTTAATTTATTTAAATTTGCAGTTAAATCTTAAAAGTTAGATGAAGATATCTTATAATTGGTTGAAACAATTTTTACACGTTAATTGGGAGATTAATAAAACAAGTGAATTACTCACAGATCTTGGATTAGAAGTTGAAGGTGTTGAAACTATTGAGTCTATAAAAGGGAGTCTTAAAGGCGTTGTAATTGGTGAGGTTTTAACATGTATTCAACACCCTAATGCAGACCGTTTAAAAATAACTACTGTAGATTTGGGATTAGAGGTTCCTTTACAAATTATTTGTGGAGCACCTAATGTTGCGTCTGGACAAAAAGTACCAGTTGCAACCATTGGAACCACTCTATACGATGATAAAGGAACTGCTTTTAAAATTAAGAAAGGAAAAATAAGAGGAGAGGAGAGTCATGGAATGATTTGTGCCGAAGATGAACTAGGTCTAGGAACCAGCCATGAAGGTATTATGATTCTTGATAAGAAGTTGAAACCAGGAACACCCGCAGCAGAAGTTTTTAATATAGAGATAGATCATGTTTTTGAAATTGGCTTAACTCCAAACAGAGCTGATGCAATGAGTCATTTCGGAGTAGCAAGAGATTTCCGTGCAGGGCTTATACAACATGGTATTAATTTAGAATTGATAACGCCTTCTGTTAGTGATTTTCATGTAGATGAGAGAAGACTTCGTTTTGATATAGAAGTAGAAAACATAGATTTAGCAAAACGGTATTGTGGAATATCTATTGTAGATATTGAAGTTAAAGATTCTCCAGAATGGATTCAAAATAAGTTAAAAGCAATAGGAATTTTACCCAAAAATAATGTGGTAGATATTACCAATTACGTATTACACGAGTTGGGGCAGCCTTTACATGCTTTTGATGCAAATAAGATTAAAGGAAATAAAGTTTTAGTAAAAACATTAAAATCTGGTACAAAATTCACAACGTTAGATTCAACAGAAAGAGAGTTACACGCAGAAGACATCATGATTTGTGATGGAGAATCTAATCCTATGTGTATTGCAGGAGTTTTTGGAGGAGAGAATTCAGGTGTTACAAACAAGACAACTTCAATATTTTTAGAAAGCGCTTATTTTAATCCAGTTGCTATCCGTAAAACAGCAAAAAGACACGCTTTAAATACTGATGCCTCTTTCCGATTTGAAAGAGGTATAGATATCAATTTCACAAAGTATGCTTTAAAAAGAGCAGCTCTTCTAATAAAGGAATATGCTAATGGAAAAATTGCATCAGACGTGATGGATTTTTATCCTGAAAAAATGGAAGATTTTCAAGTATTTCTCTCTTACGAAAACGCTTTTCGTTTAATTGGTCAAGAAATTGATAAGGAAACTATAAAAAATATTTTAGCTTCTTTAGAAATAAAAATTAATAGTGAAACGGAGGGTGGTCTTGGTCTTACCATTCCTTCCTACAGGGTAGATGTTCAAAGAGAAGCAGATGTTATTGAAGAAATTTTAAGGGTATACGGATATAATAATATCAAATTTTCTCATAAATTAAACTCTTCAATTTCCTTCAATACTAATAAAGAGATTACATTAGAAAATAGTATTGCCAATCAATTAACCTATTTAGGATTTAATGAAACAATGGCAAATTCTCTAACTAAAGAGGAGTATATTACTTTTTCAGAAAATCTAAAATCAGAGTTCAATGTAACCATGCTAAATCCACTGAGTAATGAACTTAAAGTAATGAGACAATCCTTACTTTTTAGTGGTTTAGAATCTATTTCTTATAATATCAATAGAAAAAATAATTCATTGAAATTATATGAATTTGGGAAAACCTATCACAAATATGAGAAGGGATATCAAGAAGATAAACATCTTACCTTATTTGTTTCTGGAGCTAAAACAAAAGACAGTTGGACTCATGTATCTAAAAACTCAGATTTCTTTTATTTAAAAGGAATAGTAATGTCTATACTTGAGAGAATAGGAGTAACAAATCTAAAAACTAGCCCTGCTAAATCTGACTTATTTTCTGAAGGAATAGTATTTAGTTTAGGTAAAAATAAGTTGGTAGAATTTGGTGTTATCAATAAAAGAGTTTTAAAAGAATTTGGAATTAAACAAGAAGTATTATTTGCAGACTTTGATTGGAGGTCATTAAATGAAATTTCAGGTAAAAAGAAAATAAAAGTTTCTTCATTACTAAAATTCCCCTCGGTAAAAAGAGATTTAGCCTTGTTAATAGATGAAAAAGTAACCTTTAAAGAAATTTATAATCTTTCATTTCAAACAGAAAGAAATTTACTTAAAGATGTAGGGTTATTTGATGTTTATCAAGGTGATAAGCTTCCTGAAGGAAAAAAATCTTACGCTGTGAGTTTTGTTCTTCAAGACAGTAATAAAACGCTAAAAGATGCCCAAATAGATAAAATTATGCAAAAATTACAACAGTCATTTGAAAAAAATTTAGATGCTGTTTTAAGATAATAATAAGCTCCTTATGGAGCTTTTTTAATAAGATATGTACAAACTATTTATTCGTCGATTTCTTTTTCTATTTGACCCAGAAAAAATACACTATGCTACTTTTTCGTTAATTCGTTTTTGTTGTAAAGTTCCATTATTCTCTGCAATCTTTAGAGCTATATATCTCATTGAAGATAAACGTCTAGAAAGAAATTTATTTGGTATTACATTTAAAAACCCTGTCGGATTGGCTGCTGGTTTCGATAAGAATGCTGTGTTGTATAATGAATTGGCAAACTTTGGTTTTGGTTTTATAGAAATTGGAACGGTAACCCCAAAAGGTCAGGAAGGAAACCCTAAAAAGAGATTATTTAGATTAAAAGATGACCAGGGTATTATTAACAGAATGGGCTTTAACAACGATGGTTTAGAAACTGCGATTGAGCAATTAAAGAAAAACAAAGGAAAGCTCATTATTGGAGGTAATATTGGTAAAAATACTCAAACATCTCCAGAAAATTACACCAATGATTATGAAGAATGCTTCAAAGGACTGCACCCCCATGTAGATTATTTTGTACTAAATGTAAGTTGTCCAAATGTAGGCAGTCATGAGAAATTAAATGATAAAGAATACTTGCTAGAATTAATTTCATCTATTCAACATCTAAATTTGTTAGAACCTACTCAAAAACCAATCTTATTAAAAATTGCTCCAGACTTAAATAACAATCAATTAGATGAAATTATTGAAATAGTCTCAGAAACAAAGATAGATGGTATTATAGCTTCTAACACATCTACTTCCAGAAGCGGGTTAAAAGCTTCTAAAAAACAATTGTTAGAAATTGGAAATGGTGGCCTTAGTGGTTTGCCTATAAAAGAGAAAAGTACAAGAGTAATTAAATATTTGAAAGATACTTCTAATAAAGCTTTTCCCATTATTGGAGTAGGGGGAATTCATTCTGCCAAAGATGCACTTGAAAAAATAGAAGCTGGTGCAGATTTAGTTCAATTATATACTGGTTTTATTTATGAAGGTCCGGGGTTAATTAAACAGATAAACAAAGCATTATTAAAATGATTTTTAAACAGCAATAATGGATATATTAATATCATTTGTAGTAGCTGTTTCGTTGTTGGCAATTTCTCCTGGTCCAGACAATATTTTTGTATTAATGCAAAGCGTTGTTCATGGTAAAAAATATGGTATATCTACCATAATTGGCTTAATGAGTGGTTGTTTGGTTCATACAACATTTGTGGCTTTTGGTGTTTCTACCATTATTAAAGAAAACAACACTATTTTTTTAATTATAAAACTTCTAGGAGCAATTTATTTAGGGTATTTGTCTTATAGGGTGTTTAAAAGTGATGCCTCCATTACAATGACAACTCAAAACATTCAAAAAAATACACCATTTCAATTGTTTAAAATGGGATTTATGATGAATGTATTAAATCCCAAAGTAACCATTTTTTTTCTTGCTTTATTTCCTGGGTTTTTATTTTCAAATGAACTTTCGACAGTAGTTCAATTTTATATTTTAGGAGCGTTGTTTATTTTAGTATCATTTGTTATTTTTTCTATTATAGCCTTATTAGGAGGTTCCATTTCAGAGAGAATTCAACAAAATAAACAGATAGGGCTTTGGTTAAAATGGATGCAAATTATTGTTTTTATTGGAATTGCACTATTTATCTTGATTTAAGATTAATAAGCGATAAATTGTATCTTTGATTTGTGATGAATAAAGTAAAAATAATTGAATGCCCTAGAGATGCCATGCAAGGCATTAAGAGCCACTTTATTTCTACAGAAGCAAAAGCAAATTATATTAATTCCTTATTAAAAGTTGGTTTTGATACCATAGATTTTGGCAGTTTTGTATCACCTAAAGCAATTCCACAGATGCGAGACACTGCAGCTGTGCTGGCTCGTTTAGATTTATCACAAACAACAAGTAAATTACTAGCTATTGTAGCAAACGTTCGTGGTGCTAACGATGCTGTTCAATTTGAAGAAATAGATTATTTAGGATATCCTTTTTCTATTTCTGAGAATTTCCAAATGCGTAATACTCACAAGACAATTCATCAATCTATAGATGTCCTAAAAGAAATTTTAACGATAGCCAATAGTGCTAATAAAGAAGTGGTAGCTTATTTATCTATGGGTTTTGGAAATCCTTATGGAGATCCTTGGAATGTTGAGATAGTTTCTGAATGGACAGAAAAGCTTTCTGGTATGGGAGTGAAAATTTTATCATTGTCAGATACTATTGGAAGTTCTACTTCAGCTGTAATTTCACATTTATTTTCAAATTTAATTCCTACTTATCCAGCTATTGAATTTGGAGCACATTTACATACCTCACCAAGTTTATGGCATGAAAAAGTTCATGCAGCTTTTCATGCTGGTTGCAAACGTTTTGACGGAGCTATTAAAGGGTATGGTGGATGTCCTATGGCAAAAGACGAATTAACGGGAAACATGCCAACTGAAAAGCTTATCTCTTATTTTACAGAACAGAAAGTGGTTACTGGAATTAAGCCAATGAGTTTTGAGAGTGCTTATAATCAGGCATTAAAAATATTTTAATTTAACGATACTATTTTAATGAAAAGGTTAAAAATATTCACATTATTATTCACACTATTTTTGGGATCATGTACTGTAGACGATAATAAAATATCTTTTACTTTATTACAGCTTAACGATGTTTATGAAATATCTTCTATACAGGGAGGAAACTTTGGAGGAATGGCAAGGGTAGAAACCATTCACAAAGAATTATTAAAAGAAAATGAGAATACAATGCTAGTAATGGCAGGTGATTTTTTAAATCCATCGTTGTTAGGAGGAATGAAACTAAATGGTGAGAAAATTCGTGGCAAACAAATGATTGAGGTAATGAATGCTATGAATTTTGATGTGGTAGCTTTTGGAAATCATGAATTTGACATCCCTAAAAAAGATCTTCAAAATAGAATAAATGAAAGTAGTTTTCCATGGATTTCTTCTAATATATTTCTTAAAAAATCAGATACTATTAAACGATTTTATCAGTTTACTGACGGAATAAGTAGAAATATTAAAGGATCATTCATTAAAGAGATTTCAGATGCTGATGGTACAAATATTAAAATAGGTTTTATTAGTGTTTGTATTCCATCAAACCCAAAAGAGTATGTATTATATAAAGATATGTTTAGTTCTATTCGAAAAGAGTATGACCTTATTAAAGAGGAAGTAGATGTTGTTTTAGGGCTTACACACGTTAAAATAGAACATGATAGAGAAATTGCTAGATTATTACCCAATATTCCCTTGATTATGGGAGGTCATGAACATGATCATAAAAATGAAATGATTGGTAATGTAAAGATTACTAAAGCAGATGCGAATGCTAAAACCGCTTATATTCATTCTTTAAATTTTAATAAAAAGACCAAAGAAACCTCCATTTCTTCATTATTAAAAATAATAGATACTTCTATTGTAGACGATAAAAAAGTAAAGTTAGTAGTCGATAAATGGATGGAGGTCATGAATTCTCAAATATCAAAAATTGTAGAAAACCCATATGAAATCATTTACAATACAAAAATTCCTTTAGATGGAAGAGATATTCCAATTAGATCTAATCAAACGAACCTTGGTCAATTGATAGCGAAATCTATGGCCTATTCATACAATAATGAAGTAGATTGCGCTATAGTGAACGGTGGTTCTATTCGAATTGACGACCAATTAGTTGGTGATATTAATAGCGTTGATGCCTTTAGAGTATTGCCTTTTGGAGGGGCAGTTTTAAAGGTAAAAATAAAAGGAAGTTTATTGAATAAAGTTTTAGAGTATGGAAACAATGCAGCTGGTTCAGGTGCCTATTTACAACGTAGCTCTATTGAAATGAATGACACTCTATTTTCTATAAACAATAGCACTATCAATCCTTCAAAAACATATACAATTGCCATTAGTGATTATCTAATGAAAGGATTTGATATTCCTTTTTTAACTCCTAATCATCCTGAGGTGATTTCTGTTTATACTCCTAATTTATCAGAAACTTCCTCAGACATTAGAAAAGGAATGATATTATATTTAAAAAGTTTATAGGACATAATTAAAAAAAAAGAGGCTTTAAGTTAACCTCTTCTTTTTTAATGATAAGATAAGTACAGCTAAAATTTAAATTCAAATCCAAAATAAGCTCCAAACGGATGACCTGGTCTAAGTCCTGCTGGAACTCTTGATGCAGCATAAATATTATCTGATAAATTAATAATGTTAGCAGTAGCGGAGAAGTTTTCAGTAATAGAATACTTTCCAGAAAAGTCAATTACAAAATTTGAGTTTACTAATTCATCTTGTGGAATAGAACCTATTCCTGCTTGTGTTCTAAATTTTCCATTAAAACGTCCATTAAAATTCAATTCATATTTTTGATGTTCTAGAGATATTCCAATGTTAAATTGATGTTTAGATAAATAGGGTAATTCGTCACCACTTGTAACTTCTCCCCATAGATCTTCATCACTTCCAAAACTATTTTTAAACTCTGTATTAGTAAAAGTATAACCTAAAGTAAAAGGGATTTTAATAGTTGATTCTTGATTAGAAAAATCATAGTTTAGAAGCAATTCTAAACCATTAACATCCACTTCTCCAGCATTAAATTGATCTAATGTGCCTGTTCCACCAGTAGCAGCTAAATCACTACCTAATAGGTTGCTATAATCATTGAAAAAGAAGACAGTTTCCCCTCTTAATTTTCCAACACCAAATCTACTTCCTAACTCATAATTGATGCTTACTTCAGGTTTTTGACCTGCTTGATTACTAGGAGGTGAAAAACCTTTGTGAATCCCACCAAAAATTGAAAAATTATTATTGAATTTATAATTAGTACCAACGCCAGGAATAAATACTTCTGCGTTATTTTCTCTAGTAGATAAATTATCTCCAGTCCTAGAAGGATCACTTCCTCCAAAATTCTCTCTTTGTAAAGAAATATTTTCATAGCGTATTCCTGGAGTAAAAGTCCATCCTTTATACTTTAATCTATAAGTTGTAGAAGCTGCAAATGCGTTAGCACTGCTAATTCGATTAGCGTTTGTGCCAGGTATTCCCGAATTTGATAAACTTAACACTCCATTGTTCATACTATAATCATCTATCCATTGAAAACGATCTTCATCATCATAGTGGTATCGTAAACCAATCTCTATATCATGAAAAACATCATTATTATACCAGTGGTAATCAAACTTTGTTTGAATTCCTTTTGAATTATAAACTCTATTATTGGCTCTTACATTCATAAAATCGTCGCCATCTGAATTAATTTCACCTCTTGCAAACGAAAGATGATTGTTAAAGTTATCTTGGTTTCCAAAAACTTTGCCAATAGATTGTTTGTCCCCATTAAATGTTATATAATCTGCTTTATACCAATTTCTTTTAAAATAATTATGATAAGCATTTGTGGTTATTCTGAACTTATTTGTGAAATCTATAGTATGGGTAAAAACAAGTTGTCTGTGAATGTTTTTCATTAAATCCTTGGCAGAACCATCATATCTTTTAAAAGGATTTGTTTTAAAATCATTATCGGTTAACCCTAAATATGTTTCGTTAGATTCCTCATCAGAATATTGTAATTTTATATCTAAAGACTGTTTAACAGCTGCTTGTGGAAATAAGTTTACTTTAAATTTTAATACAATATCGTTCTTATCAAAACCTGTATTTTTATCATTAGATAATTTCTTAAAACCATCTGAACCATAATTCAAATATTCTAATGAATACCCAAAATTATTTATATTATCACCAATAATTGCATGAAATTGAGAAGAATTAAAACTACCATAACTGCTTCTTATTCTTCCACTAAAAGATTCTGGAATTTGATTAGAAATCATGTTAATAGCTCCACCAGTAGTAAATGGTCCATATTGGATTTGACTACTACCTTTTAAAACCTCTACAGCTTCCATTCTAGCGATAGTAGGAAAATAATATGCAGATGAAGCACTGTAAGGAGCAGGAGCAATTAATACACCATCTTCCATCATTGTTATTTTAGAACTTCTTTCTGGTGAAGTTCCTCTCAAACTTATATTTGGCCTCAAACCAAAACCATCTTCTTCATATATATTTACTCCAGGAACAGTCCTTAATGCTCTGTTTATATCTGTAAAACTAAATTTTTTTAATTCTTTTGGAGATATAAAATATGCAGAACCTGTTCTATTACTTGCTACATATTTATTACCAAATATTAAATTTGAATTAATGATTATTTCATCTAATTTTTGAATTGTATCTATTTTATTTTTTGTTTTTTTTAATTTTGTTTGTGATAGTATTTGAATACTTATTAAGCAAATTGATAGTGTTATAAATCCCTTCATTTAATTTAGACTAATTATAAATTGTTTATTAATTTTATGCAAATATATGTATCAATTAAAGATCTACAAAGTTTATTTAGAATAAATAAAAATAATATTTAACAATAATTTGATAATCAATATATTATATAGAATGATTATGAATAAGAATAAATGTTTATTTACAGTAGGTAAGTATTTTATGTATTTTATATTTTTATGATTCCAATAAAAACATTTATGTTAAAACCTACAAATATTCACGATTCTCTAATCAAAGCAAGAAAAAAGGGGGTGCAATCTGAAGATATTATTGAATGGGTACACGCGATTTTTAATGAAATTAAAACTACCAATCAATCTGTTTTAGAACGCTTATCTGCCTCTCCTATTAGTAGAACTGTGAATGCATTTGATATAGACGAAGTAGACGCAAACGCTATTTTTCATATCTCTCACATAGAAAAAATATGTGTGAACTACAGACTTCGATTCTTAGATACCAAATACTTTAAAGGTTCGTATCCAAAAATAGTTGTAGATAAAATTCAAGATTTAGAATTCACCCATAATACAGTGTTAGATGGTTTTAAAATTATAGCGCCCTCTAAACTATTTAGATTAGACAAAGCAGACGATCCATTGTTATTTGCTCCCATGGGGAACGGATATTATTATTTAATACACAAATGGG
>Ga0213868_10003423_pt1 | contig 14797 bp, 12 predicted proteins | sample PICome_9_FD_160087 | JGI IMG/M metagenome (GOLD analysis project Ga0213868, IMG submission 160087) | Coastal seawater microbial communities near Pivers Island, North Carolina, United States - PICO127 | ecosystem: Environmental > Aquatic > Marine > Coastal | place: USA: North Carolina...
CGTTTGCATTAGTTTTAATTTCCTAAGAGATTAAAGTTGGAGCATCCATTCAAATAACTCAACATACTAACACAGGCTAATTGTACTTTTCCCTCCAGGAGGGTTTAGTACTCTTGAGGACGGGCGATCTGTGATGACATTTCCACAATTCTGATTAGTACCATTTGCAAAATCAGACATTTTTAATGTCATTTTGGTTGCTTTATCGTCTTCTTCATGACCATCCCATCTCAAATTTACTTGACTTGTTCCACCAGGTTGTTGAAGCACTCTAGAAGAAGGTCTGTTTTCTTTGACAAAGTAGTTTTGGTTCTCGTTTATACCTCTCATGATTGATTCCTCCTTTATTTATTTCGTTTTATATTTCAGTGAATCAATATTTCTCTTTATTCACTGATTTTCTCTGTGCAATGTTCAGCTATCATGAAATATCGCATTATGAAGACTGCTTTGATAGTTCGTAACATTTGAGACGTATCGTGTAGTCACACCGTGTCATTTGTCATTTGAACTGTTTATCCGTATCAAACTGGGTACATTAGCCTATTTAAGCCCTCGGAATGGCCTCTTTCTTATGCACACAAATAAGACCCTCTCTCACCAGCTCTCTCTCATTTTCATAACATCGTCGCCTTAAACATCAGTACTACTGGAGCCTTGAATTTTCCTTTCAATTCAGCATCTTCTTTATTAAGGCGAGTCAAAGTTGCTCTTTATTGCACGTGGTATTCTGAGGTATCGGTGAGTTTTTTGTGGGGTTGGATGATGCTTAGGCTATTATTTGGTTTCACGTCTGCCTTGAAGGAGACACCACTTCAACCAACACAAGCAACCCAATTAGTTTCGTCCTACTTCTCACAATTCATTTTTAACTCTTTAATATACTTCGCATGTACAGAATTATACAGCTTTGCTATCAAATTTAACCCATAAACTAGCTACTGGACGTTTAAGATGCGTGAGCTTCGTGTTGAAGATGCTCTCATGTACCTGGACCAGGTTAAAATGGAATTTGGGGACCGTCCTCAAATCTATAACGAATTTCTGCATATAATGAAGACTTTTAAATCGCAGCAGATTGATACTCCTGGAGTGATTCACCGTGTCACTAATCTTTTTCAAGGAAATAAACAGCTTGTCCTAGGGTTCAACACGTTCTTGCCAGAGGGATACAAAATAGAAATTCCTGATCACCAAAACGGCGTATTTTACCGTGCTCCTGGTCAGGGAACTCTCACTAGGATTCATCCGGTGACCATTGGCCCTCCACCTCCCAACAGTGGACCTCCACAAGTAGGACCTGGTGCTGCACAGACGAAGCCACCAGCTGTAGCAGGAAAAGGTATGCAACACATGGGTCCTCATGGTCAAAGCTCAAACCTACCCATGTCTCCTCCGAATCTCCCCTCTGGATTCGGTGCTCAGCATCCAGGTATTGGAAAGACTTATCCCGCTTCCAAACCTATTTCCTCGCCTCAACAGCCTCCTCATGCACAGCAGCATGCACAAACACTTGCTCAACAGCAACCACCGCCTCCACAGGTTGAATCTCAAGCACCGATTGAGTTTGATCATGCTATTAACTACGTTACTACAATTAAAAGGCGTTTCTCTTCCGATCCAGATACTTACAAAAAGTTTCTAGAAATATTACATACATATCAGAGAGAGCAGAAGGGGATTAAAGAAGTCCTTGACGAAGTCTCCATTCTTTTTGCGGATCATCCTGACCTTTTGAAAGATTTTACGTATTTTCTACCTGATGCTGTACAAGAACAAGCAAAAATACAATTGGCCAAGTATGTTCGCGAAGCAGAGAATAGACGAGATATGCTATTGCTAAAGCAATCTGAACAAAAACGGGCCGTGCCTCCACAGAAACCGACTCTTCCAGTTGCAAGAGTAGAGCCTGCTCCACTTTATCAAGAACCACAGGTTCAATATCCGCCTCAACCTCAGGCGCCTCTGGTGCCTTTTGGCGCTAAAGAGGCTAGGAGTGCAGAAAGGGAGCTTGAGATTTGTAGATCTGCAATTTATGGCATTGTCTCATTCGACCCCGTCAGACCACCAAGAAAGCATGAATATACCCCTTCTCAAGCTGCTTCAAGGTACGGACGTCCTAAATCGATACCGGAAGCTATAATTCAACCATCTACTAAAGAATATGCATTCTTTGAGCGTGCTAAAGAGCATCTTAATCGAAAAGAACTTGCTGCAGTCAATGCTTTAAACTCTCGCAAACAGCATACCCCATGGACAGAATTTCTGAAGTGTCTTCATTTGTTCGGTGCTGGCATCATACAAAAGAAGGATCTTCTTATTCTATTACCTCCATTATTCAAACATGGACATGCACCTAAGAGTGTTGTTAATGCTTCACCTGGAGTTGGTGCATTTCAGGATGTTATTGATTCAGCAAATGCCTTGATGAAAGAATTCGAAGAGCTATTGGTCTCTCGAGGCCCATACGCGCGTCAGCAAGTTGCCTTAAAGAACAAGTCAAAATACGGAGCTATCACTGCGAAGGAATGGGATCCTATCCTCTGCGATGAAATTAGCCCATCATATCGTACTTTTCCTTCTGATTATCCTTATGAAGAGTTCTACACACATTCAGGACAAACAGAAGAAGATGCTGCAGTTTTAAATACTGACGTGGTGTGCGTCCGAAATGAAAGAAGAGTACCAGCTTCTAAGATGAGACTTCTTGATTCGTTGGAGGAATACGATGGTATCGTAGAAAGAAGAAATGTGTTTGAAGAAGCTTTAGCAAAAGTCGAGGATGAAAGATTCGAAGTTGATATAGTTATTGAAACAAATGGCTCTGCCATGAAACAAATTGAACCATATGCTGAAGAAGTGTCCAATCTCAGGGAAAATGAAGAAAAGGAAGGACAGCCGATTGGTAGACTGCATTATGAATTGCGACCTAAAAGTTTGCATAGTAACCATTTAAGTGCAATCGCTCGATTGTATGGAGAACAGGGCGACGAGGTTCTACATCATCTTTTAAGGAATCCCATAGCTGTTTTACCGATTGTGTTCAAGAGACTGAAGGAGAAGGATGCTGAATGGAGAAAAGTAAGAACTGATTTGTGTAAACAGTGGCGTATTGTCCAAGAAACAAATTATGAACCGAGTTTAGATATAACGAGCTACTTCAATAGAAGAGATATCGAAAAGAGCTTCCACAGCGAAGATTTAATTGAGGATTGTCAAAGAGCTCGTTCTTTTGCTCGCAAACCCCCAATAATGCCAAGCGTAACCGAAAAAATCTGTGCCACTTTTTCATCTGAACATGAAAATCAAGATATGCTTTTGTTCCAAGGTCATGCATCAGTTGTTGTCACCCATGAAATGCCCCATAAAGATGCATATGAACTCATATCACTGTACACTGTTAAAAATGTAGCCAAGACCAATTCAGAGAGGGAAAAAACGGCTCGAATTTGGACTGAGTTCATGCTTCCTTGGTTCAATTCCCCAACTCATTGGTTTCTGAAAGAACTGAAAGATAAAGCTCGTTCAGAGAAGAGCTCGGGTATTGTCAAGTATGCATTAGGACAGATGGTCAAAACTGCGTTCGGAAACGGACGTATCGTATCGTTCGTGGAAGCAGGGTCACATGCAGGCGCTCATTACAAAGTGAAGCTTCCATTTGGTACAGGATACATCCGACCCAGCTCTATAGTTCACCATCTACCTCCTCATGAACAAGTTCAATACGTTCGATCAGGTGGATTTATGGAATTACTCGATGCCGCTGACGCTCAGATGAACAACGACGAATCCAAACTTCTTCAATCTTCATGCCAGCTAATTTTTGGAACAGAGAAACTTTACCTGTTCATGAGAATGTACTGTGCACTTGTTGGTCTCTTGAATAGCATAAAGAAAGATCTCTCTGGTTTGTCAGATGATATGGACATTGAAGGAAAGAGTAACAAAGGTTACGCTGGATTCCTCTCTATCATTAAGAAATACATTGAAGAGAAATATTCCTTTAAAACATATGAGCTGCAATGTCGTTCTCTTTCTAAGCTCAAGCCATATGAAATGGCAGCAGTTCCTCGTTTACTTGATAAGTGCGCAGACTTTTTAGTCAAGGTTGCGAAAGAAGAGAGAGTGTTAGGTTTGTATGACTTTTATCAATTGAAGCACATGAATCCTACTTTACAGAGAATGCAGAGTTTAGATTTAACAGAAGAGGCTGTCTACAGAATTCAGTTCGAGCCTTCTGACGGAAAAGTCCATTTTTCGTACTTGCCCAAGAATAGGGTTATGCATATTGAAAGCAGAGCAGATGGAGCAGTCACTTCTGAAGAGGATGATAATACTATGGGCGAAGAAGATGATTTAGATTCAGTAATTGATGGTGACGAAGTTTCAGATGAGAATAGCGAAAACGGGGCCAAAGCAGCTAAACGTATGAAGTTGGAGTAGGGCAGTCGGATCGATCGTATTTAAATCTTTTCTTTCTTGCTCGACCTCTGCCTGTATTCCTTTCATCAAATAGTATCAATTTTATTCTATTTACTTACTTAGACTACTTTTGTTAGTAGTACTCGAACTTTTTGGCGCGCCGATCCGACACCCAAGAGTTTGGCTTCTCGCTTGTTGGCAACCAACAAAAAGAGGACAGAGACATAAAAGACAAGAGACAAACAAAATCCAAAACAATACACAACACTAATACAACGCTTTTCTGAACAAATTTGAACCTCATCACCTCAATATTATGGCAGACAGTTTAGATGATTTATTTGGTGCCTTCGATGGAGATGCTGAAGAATCACACGATGACACTTTATCAATAACAAAGAAGCAGAAAGCACTTCACTCAGATGAACCTGAAACTAAAACTACTTCAAATGTGAACTTTAAAGTATCTGCCATCAAAACGGATGCGGCTCTGAAAGAAATGAAGGATTCAAAGATCATGGATGATTTAAATGCATCGAAAAGTAATGATGGGGTTGCAAAGACTTCCGCGCCATCGAACGAGGTGGAGGAAGATCGAGAGATTTCTACAGGAACGTCACATGACAAATCAATTCGTTCTTATTCCGCATTACCCGATTCCAACACACTTAAAGCTCTTGGTGCTGAATACACGACCAAAACGGACTATTCGCATTTGCCCCCAGCAAAGACTTATCCCTTTACACTTGATCCTTTCCAGGCACAAGCCATCGGATACATTACGAAAAATGAATCAGTGCTTGTTGCTGCTCACACTTCTGCTGGTAAAACCGTAGTCGCAGAATATGCTATTGCCCAATCTTTACGTGAAGGCCAAAGAGTCATTTATACTTCTCCTATTAAGGCGTTGTCTAATCAGAAATATCGCGATTTATCCGAAGAGTTTACAGATGTCGGGCTAATGACGGGTGATATTACGATCAACCCGACTGCGACTTGTTTAGTGATGACCACAGAAATTCTTCGTAGCATGCTTTATAGAGGGTCCGAAGTCATGAGAGAAGTAGCATGGGTCATTTATGATGAAGTACACTACATGAGAGATAAGGAAAGAGGTGTTGTATGGGAAGAAAGTATTATTCTTTTGCCACATAAAGTTCGATTTGTCTTTTTGAGTGCCACGATTCCAAATGCAAGACAGGTACGTAATACTTTTGTGTTACAAAAATGATAGGAATGACTTTTTTGGAGTATTTTCTCATCCATTTCGATCCATCACATTCAGTTTGTGAGTTGGATCGCTAAGATTCATCACCAACCATGTCACGTTGTTTACACCAACTTTCGACCTACTCCTTTACAGCATTATGTGTTCGCATCTGGAGGGGATGGATTACATCTTGTAGTTGATGAAAAGGGAAAGTTTAGAGAGAATAATTTTCAAAAAGCTATGGCAGCCTTACAAGGTGGCAAAGATATGGAGTTAGCAATCGCTGATTCTATTGCGAATTCTGGTAACGGAAAGAGTAACAAGAGGAAACGCAGCGTTGGAGGCAAGGGTGGTAATACAGACTTGCATCGTATCGTCAAGCTTGTGATGGAGCGAAATTTGAATCCAGTAATAGTATTCTCATTTTCCAAGAAGGACTGTGAAAAATATGCTTTAGAGTTGAATAGAGAAGACTACACAGACGATATAGAGAAAGACTTGATAACTCAGGTATACAACAATGCAATAGAAAGTTTAGGCGAAGATGATAGGAAGTTGCCTCAGGTTGAAGCATTGTTGCCTCTTTTGAAGAAAGGTATTGGTATTCATCATGGCGGACTGCTTCCAATCCTCAAAGAGATTGTTGAAATTTTGTTTTCTGAGGGTCTTATCAAAGCTTTGTTTGCCACAGAGACCTTTGCTATTGGCATCAATATGCCAGCCAAAACTGTCGTTTTTACGAACACACGCAAATGGGACGGAAAAGATTTTCGCTGGGTAACCAGTGGTGAATACATTCAGATGTCGGGTAGAGCAGGTAGGAGAGGCAAAGATGACCGCGGTATAGTCATCCAGATGATGGACGAGAAAATGGAACCATCTGTGTGTAAGGGAATCCTTTATGGGGACCCTGATCCGCTCAATTCTTCATATCGTATCTCGTACAACATGCTTCTAAATTTGATGAGAGTTGAAGACGTCGATCCTGAATATCTTTTGCGAGCTTCATTTCATCAATATCAGCAAGAATGCGAAGCTCCTGCTTTAGAAATAAAAGCAGATGCTCTATCTTCTCAGGCTCAATCAATTTTGATAGGTGATGGTTCAAAGGAGCAAGAAGAACAAGTCGGGGAATACTATCAGCTGAACCAACAGCTACTTCTTACAGAGCGTAAAATGTTGAAGATAGCAAGAAAACCTGAGTATGTCGTTCCATTTCTACACAATCCTGGGCGTATGCTGAATTGCTCTATTGATGGAGAAAACTATGGTTGGGGAGTGTTGGTTTCTTACAAGAAAAAAACTGGAACAGGTTCCGGTGGGAGCGCTGGTAAGCTCGCAATTTCATCTTCAATACCGGAGCATACGATTGATGTCCTTTTGCCTTGTGTCGACCGACACTTTGATGATAATGCAATAGATAAGGATGCAAAAGCGGAAGACTTATCCAACAATGGCCTTCTCTGGAGGGGAACATCTCGTCACTGTCGCCCAGTGAAGGAGGGACTCGACGAAGAGGATGTTATATCCAATAGAGTCTTTACTATTAGTTTGGAAAATATAGATGAATTATCAGCTGTGCGGTTATTCATACCGAATGATATTCATCCTGATTCCGCACGAACAAATCTAGCCAAAGCCGTCAAAGAAGTCAAACGACGCTTTCCAGAAGGCGTTCCACTTTTAGACGATGAAAAAGATCTTGGTATCAAAAGTGAAGACTTCAAGAAGTTAGGCTCTCGTTCTCAAGCATTGAAAGAGCGATTATCAGGGCACCCTTTCACAACAGATATGGAACCAGAAGAAAGAGAAAAGATCATTCTAGCATATGGAAAGAAACTTGACCTAACGGAACAAGCAAAAGTCATCCGAAATGAGGCAAGATCTTGTCAAGGTATGGTCATGAAAGACGAACTAAAGAAAATGAAGCGCGTTCTCCGTCAGCTAGGGCACGTGGATGCAAATGGAGTGATACAAACAAAGGGACGGACTGCATGTGAAATTAATACCGCCAATGAGTTAGTCGTTGTCGAGTTGATGTTTTGTGGGGTCTTCAACGATCTTAGCGTCGAACAATGTATGGCTCTCTTATCATGCCTCATATTCGATGAACGCATAAATGATGATAATCCATGTGAAGGGTTGAAAAGTTACCTTACAAATCCATTTTACAAGCTTCAAGATTGCGCAAGAACTGTCGCCAAAGCGATTATCGCTTGCAAAATCGAACTGGATGAAGAGGAATTCGTGAACGGTCTAAATCCTGGATTGTAAGTATCCCAACCTGTAATTTGGCTGTTAAAGCCAGTGTGTCTGAACTCAATAACTGCGATGATTATAATTGATACATGTTGTCTTGTCTACCTTGTTTGAGCCGCGGTATGCAAGTACTGGAGCTTGCAAGGTAGAAACCAAGGCAACCCTATTTTCGTGAGGAACAAACAAGCGACCATACTCTCTGAGCAGATTTCTTTATTCTTGTTGATCAGCCTGTGTTAGTAGTAATATTGTTTCTAACTATTTTGATTGTGTTTTCTTATCAACAGGATGGAAGCAGTGTTTGCATGGTGTAAAGGTGCCAAATTTGTGGATGTTCAAAAGCTTACTGGCACTTTTGAAGGGACAACTATTCGAACACTAAGAAGACTAGAGGAACTTGTTAGACAATTGAGCAGCGCAGCTAAAGCTATTGGGAACCATGAGCTACAAAACAAGTTTGAACGTGGCTCAGAACTTTTGAAGCGAGATATTGTATTCTGTAGCTCTCTTTATTTGTAATTATGATAATATTTGAATACACAAGTCCTTTTTTAAAGATTTACATGTTCTACTGGTATCTCTTCGTACGAGATATTCAATGTCATGAAACAAATGTAGGAAAATACGAACGCAATAAGAGTTACCGAGATGTGGCAACACTACGTAAATGTCATTCTGAATACGGTCGTCATGATTCGCAAAAGAACATCTCAACTATACCTACGCAGATCGATACATGACCTATACAACATGACGTGAAGTGTGTTCGTCTATAATTGCATCTAATGTTTCGACAGGCAATGACGGTATTTTACCACTGTCTTCTTCCAACGAGTGTGGTGAAAATGGAGCGTAACCTTCTTCCACAAGGAAATCCATGGCAGCAAGTTCATGTACCATATCTGTATCAATACACGCACTGATTGCTTCTTTTCCCAAGGAAATTTGGTTGCAAACATCTCTATATTCTTTTCTCATATCTTCCACACATAGTCCAAAGGTAGGGTTTGGTGCATAAAAGCTAGGAACTCTGCAATCTCCATGTTCCAGATAATATTCCTTTAGGGTAGCGAGGCCATCTTTAAATCTCTTGATCATTTGTTCCTCTCTCAATTCAAAAACAAATCCTAAATCCTTCAATATGTCTATCTTTTCTTCCGTCAGTCTCTTTCCAAGCGGACGTCGTCCTGTCTTTGCGAGACGATACACCCTTCGAATGTACGAAACCCACTTTCCGAGACCATTGTAAGTAACGTCATCTTCTCTGACGTTGCAATGTCCATTCTCCTCTTTGAATTTTTGAAGCTGTGAAATTCTATGATCCCAAGTATCAACTCTTCCACTTCTAGGTTCGAATTCAAAGCCAATCGAATTAAGCTTGTCAACTTGATACTCTAGTTGTGATTTTGTGCCCACAGTCTTGTTGTGTTGTGTGCTTTCTTTCCTACTCTTTAAGAGTTTCCGATATCTTCTCCTCATGGTATCAACCCAGTGACCAAGAGAGGGGTTTTCATCAAATTTGTGGGGGATATTCAAATGCCCATACTTGAGTTTGAAATCGTATACTTCCCTAAATCTGTACTCGAAATCTCTCCTAGGCTTTTTATGTTCATGGTTCATATGTATATGATGCATGTTTGGCATGTTCTGTAGGTCGACATGACCCGAAAAGGCATCTTCTATTGTGTTAAGATAATGGTCTTGATGAATGGGTTGTTGCTGCTGTTGTGGTTCTTGCGGTGGTTCTTGCTGCTGATGATGATGATGACCTGAGTCAATCGGGTGAACTAGAATTCCGTGATAGTGATCATGTTGCCTAAGGTGCTGATGGTACCCATCGTCCGTCCAAGAATTCCATGCTCCAGTATAATCTGAATTTTCTTCTGTCATTCTCGATTCCTTGATTGTGCTCCACTAAATATATAAGTGCATAGACTATGGTAGTTTCGGTGTTATTCGTTATTCATTTTTGGTGTCTCTCTCCTCTCTCGTCTCTATGTGTGAATTTCTCCGTTGGTAGTGTTCTGTTGCGTTGTTTTGCCTCGTTTTGTGAACCATGTTCTGTAGGGACTCGATTGATACTTTTACATTATGCTCTCTAAATATTTATTCCCAGTATTCAAACCGATGACGACGGAATCTTGCGAATCTTCGTCTCCTTCCGTTTGGAGTTTTGAGTCGTAATTTTTGAAGAGGAGACTCCGATTGATTCCTTTTGAGCGATTTTGATTCATTTTCTCATTATAAGAAAAATAAAGACGTTCACGCTTTGAAATGAACATGAAACTGACCGGCATTTTTCTATTCACATTACTGCAGCAGAGCACTGCATTTTCTCCAGTCGGTGCAAGGCGCAAATACACAGCCTTACTTTCAGATTCCTATGTTTATGATTCAATCCTGGAAGATATTCCGCGGAGATCTTCTTGTGAGGAGGAAAACTGTGATCCATTCCAAAAACAGAAAATCAAAGGCGTAAACAATCATATTTCCAGTAGAGATTGGCTTTACAATATGAAAACAATTTCCAAATCAACCGTTTTGAAGGAAATTCGCAATCCAGTCCTATCAGCCACAGTATGGGCTAGCATCGTTGCGATTGCGCACCGACTCATGGCCATGAGTTCCATACCATTTTTGAATACCATCTCTACTAATATGAGTATTGGTCTTGGAGTTCACTCTTTTTTAGTCAGTTCCTTGGGACTTTTGTTGGTATTTCGTACAAATTCAGCATATCAGCGTTTTGTGGTAAGTTTCATTCAGATGGAAAGACTGAGGAGATTTGATTCAGTGATGGACCAATTCTAATTGAAATGAGTATTCACTGTCACATGTCACGTTTCCTAACATTATCTTTCGTCTATCTATATAGGAAGGACGAAAAATTTGGGAAAGCATTCTATCGACATCAAGAAACTTGACAAGACTATTAAATTGTTACGAAAAAGAAATCGGTCCTGAGCGAATATCCACGATTAAGCATCTACTCGCAGCATTTCCTTATTTACTACGACATCATATTCGCCCTAGATGTCAAAACCAGGAAAACATTCCATCCGAATACAGTCTTACACTACATGAACAATCTGTTGAAGTTGTAGATACAAGATATGAGGGGGATACCACTAGTGGTGGCCTCACATCTCTCTCTAAGCTTCAGGTATTCCCCCTTTACATGCATTGTACAGTTGATAGGCGCTCACCTCCTTGGAATCTTTTGGCTCCAGAGGCATTAGAAAAATGTTCAAAAGCACTAAATCGTCCTCTTTGGTCTTGTGACAGAATAGCAAAAGAAATTGTATCTGTGCCATACGATGGAGACGCCTACTCCAACAGAGAAAGGCTTCTATTGCTAAGTTGCGTCGACAAGCTCAGTAATGCTATTGGAGAATGTGAACGGATCCACCAAACTTCTATCCCGCTAAATTACGCACGTCATTCCTTGCGTGGCTTGACTATTTGGTTATTTACTCTACCTTTTGCAGTCGTTGGTTCGTTAGGACTATTGACTGGACCTGCTTGTGGTATTAGTGCTTGGCTTTTATATGGCATATATCAAATTGGACATAGTATTGAAGATCCATTTCAAAAGACCTTACGGTTATCGATACTGTGTCATGCCATTAAACTTGACGTCTTGGGCGATGAGAGGCGCACATCAGCTTTCCAATTGGGTGATAGATTTTCGAATCCCAACTCTTCGATTGACGAGCTAAATGATGTTATTTTCAAGAAAATTCGCGGAGAACAACAATACAGTAAAATGCTAGCACTTCAGTAATGAAACATTGAGATGGACTCAGTTATTTATTACATCACAAACAATTATACTATAAAAAGCTAAACGAGTATTATAAAAATGACTCACTCTTCCTTCAGCTATCAGTCGAATTAGAAATGTGCGCGAACACTTTTCTCACATTTTTATTCTCGTGCCCGTGTCTCGTGTCCTTGTTCGCAAGTCGTGACATGAAATTGTCAGATAGATGTTACATGGAATGCACCATACAATTATGTTCTATCATGGTTTTGTGCTACTTCTAGTTGCAGTATCATTTATGTTTGAAAATGTAGAGGGTTTATTCGTCAATAGTTTTCAAAGAAGGAATTTCAGACGCAGCGAACTTCATGCGAAAACAAAACCAATCAAGTGGATAGCCTGCACCTCAACGAGAGAGGTGACGAAAGCCGTAGAAAAGTACATTAAAAACAAAGACTGCGTTGCAGAGATTGGATCTCAATTGAGGGAGACATCAACAGCTATATGTAATGCAGTTGGCTCAGATGGTCAAGTTGTGCTAACTGATATTGAAAGAAAATTTCCAAGCTCTACTAAAAAAGAGGAAAGAACTTCCGCAATGCGGCGAGATGGCGATGAAATCAACTTTTTTCGTGATAGAGCGCATTTCTCAGTGATGAAATCTTTTGATCATTGGAGGGAAATCATCTTTTTTCGAAATGTTAATTCTAGTGAAAGACTGAAATATGATGCCTTTGTAATTGATATTTCCTCAGTGGCTGGAAATGATTTGGATCTGACCTGTATTTCCCTGATCAAAGAATTGATAGCTATGAACCAAGACGCATCTGGTGAAAATAGTTGTAGATGCATTATTGTCAAGTCTGGCTCCCTTCATAAGCTGGCGCAAAGGTTGGTTCACGCCCAGAGGTTGTTCTCGGGTGTCGAGACATTGGATATTTACCAAGACAGGACCGCAATCATAGCGACAGTAGGAGTCGAAGAGTACAGACGAACTATACCTTTCGTTGTCGAAAGAGGGGATGACGTTGCTGAGTTGGGGTCTCATTTTGGAACAACAACAGCATTACTCCATGATACAGCACACAATTCAAATGACAAAAATGGAGGTTGCATTGGATTCGATGTCGGTCCTAGTATCATCAATGCCGCACGCAATCGATTCCCTAACGTTCCATTCAGTGTAGGCGATGCTTGGAAAAGCGCTGATATCTTACGCCAGAAGAAACAGCTAATGCCTCATTCATCAGATAGCTTTGATTGTGTCTATGTCGATGTAGGAGGATTAAGTGGGAGCGAGGGTTTGCTCGAAGCCATATCTTTACTTTCATCAATCTCAAATAGCATTGAACCTCGGGTGATCGTAATAAAGTCATTATGCGTCCGCAGATTAGCATCATCACTGGTGCCATATCATGATGTACACAGGAATAATAAAGCATCATAGTGATTTTTTAAATATTCAACTTATAGGAAAGTTACTTTCGTTTGAAGATTCCAATAACTTCCTTCTCTACTTCTTCGACATCTTTCACGATCTCTTTTTCAACCTTGGTAATGTCCTCAACTATCTCCTTTTCAACGTTGACGACATCTTTCACAATTTCCTTTTCAAAATCAATTGTTTTAGCTGCAAGTGTCTCTGCCGCCTTTTCCGCTTGGCCTAGTTCATCTTCTATAAAAAGCTTTTGAGCCTTGACATTATTCGACGCATTATTTCGCACTTTGACAGCAGCCGCTTGCAGCTGCTTTTCTGTCTGCAAAGCAACGTTTCCTGCAAATTGTTCACGCATCATGACTCTATCGCCTTCTGTTATCTCTGTGCAAGTATTATCAGTGAGAGTAAAGTCTTTATCCCAGTCCCAATTGTTTGCCTTTTGAGCTGCAATCTTTAATCTAGGGATCAGTTCCGGTGGCAATTTTGAATCTCGAGTATAAATAACTGCACCACCATAACCATCCCATGCATCATTGGATCCTCTATAGTAAACAAAAACGAAGGGAGGAACACCATCCTTGTTATCATCATACTCATAATCAATGACATACCAGTCATCTTGATAATGTAGGTATTCATTGTCATGATTGATCAAATGTGCAGGATTCTTGGGATCCTGTACAAACGCCTGAATAGCATCACGTGTGAAATACTCCCCATCAGGTTCAATGATACGCCAATTAAGTTTTCCATAGAATTTTCCAGGAGCTGTTTCAGTAAAAAAGTGAACTTGACAGGGAAAGATATCAAACAATTCATTCTGACCAGCTGTAATGTACCATCTTCCATTCCAAATCTTTGTATCAAGAGACTTGACCATCTTATCATCCGAAGGGATTGGATAGCTCCCATCATCTGGACGACGGGGCACACACTCCATGTCCGATACAGCACATTTGTTAAACTCTCCAATGACAGGATTATCAAATTTATCACCACACTTGATCTGACAACCAGTCTCGTCATCTTTCCCATTACACAAGTTGATACAAACAACATTCGCAAGACAGTTGGGGTTTGTGATACACTTGGCGAGTGGTATTTTACACTTATTCAATAAGCATAGTGCAATTGATTTTCCATCGGAAGCGAACGCAGGTTCAACGGTTTGGATTGGGCCCATGGCATTGAAGGATAAGGACAATGCCAAAGCGGCAGAAGCAACACCCTTTCCGAATTGAGCTAAGATGTTATTATTGGAGGATTTATCGTCATCATGTTTTGCCAAGAAACGTTCAGTACTTTTTTCACAGTTTCTTTTTGCAATGGCTGCTGCTGCTCCTCCTGCTCTGGTGGAAGTTAAAGAAACTGGAGAGAAAGCGTCGCAAAAGATGATCTCCAATGAGACTAAGCTTGCAACCAATAACACGTCACGAAATGCCGAAATCTTCATGACGAGCGAGAGAGAGAGAGTCCTTGTAGGTAGACTTGTTTCTGGCAGACAGACAGATCAATCCTCCCCCTGATGAATACAAAAAGAGATATGTAATGACGAAGAAAGAGAGACAGACGATGAAGAAAATTGACGTCACTTTTTGATTGAAGCGTATTGTGAGGGAAGGTTAGTACTAAGCGAAAAACAAAAAACACGTACCTACCTCGTGCGGAAGAACACGACGGCAAAAAGAAAACTCAAAACTAGTAC
>Ga0213868_10003425_pt1 | contig 14793 bp, 15 predicted proteins | sample PICome_9_FD_160087 | JGI IMG/M metagenome (GOLD analysis project Ga0213868, IMG submission 160087) | Coastal seawater microbial communities near Pivers Island, North Carolina, United States - PICO127 | ecosystem: Environmental > Aquatic > Marine > Coastal | place: USA: North Carolina...
GATAGAGAGATACGTGATCCAGTAGATCTTCTTGATGAAATAGAACAAGTATTAAAAATTTCCTGTGCTCCAATGAATTGGCCAATTGGTTGCGGAAAAAATTTCAATGGCATTTATGATTTTCAATCAGATATTATTCATGTATATAAATCAGGTCAAGGAGCGATCATCCCTGAAGATGAACAAATCCATGGTTTATATTCTGATGAAGCAACTAAATTCTTAGGTCATAGATCGAAAGAAATAAGAGATGAGATAGAGCTTGTATCTGGGGCCACTAATAGCTTTGAAACTGATCTATATTTGAGTGGAAAATTAACTCCTGTTTTTTTCGGAACAGCACTATCGAACTTTGGTATACGTGAGATGCTAAATATTTTTGTTCAGAAGGCTCCACCCCCTCTGTCAAGGTCAGCATTAGAGAGAGACGTTGCCGCAAATGAAGAAAAATTTTCTGGTTTTGTATTTAAGATACAAGCAAATATGGATCCAAAGCATCGAGATCGAATAGCTTTTTTACGAATATGTTCCGGGAAATATACTAAGGGTATGAGGATACACCATGTAAGACAAAAAAAAGATTTGCGTATATCTGATGCCGTTGGTTTTAAAGCTGGGGAAAGAGTCTCTCTTGATGAGGCAATAGCTGGCGATATTATTGGTCTGCATAACCATGGAACTATCCAGATAGGCGATACCTTTACTACTGGAGAGGACCTAAAGTTTACTGGTATCCCTTATTTTTCTCCGGAACTTTTTAGGCGTATTAGGCTTCTTGATCCGTTAAAAATGAAACAGTTAAAAAAAGGGATCAAGCAATTATCCGAGGAGGGCAGCACCCAGGTATTTTTTCCCGTGAATAACAATGACATAATCGTTGGTGCAGTTGGGCAACTGCAATTTGATGTTGTAAAGTTTAGACTGATGGACGAGTACGGTGTAGATGCAGTTTATGAGCCAATAAATATATATACAGCTAGATGGATAGAATCAGATAATATAAAAAAAATAGAAGAAATAAAAAAGAAAATTTCTGATGGTATCGCCCTAGACGGCGGGGGACATTTAGCATACTTGGCTTCAACTAGAGTCAATTTATCTCTTACAGAGGAAAGGTATCCAGAAATACAATTTGCAACGACAAGAGAACTTTAATATTGGTCAAGCTGGCTCTTTAGGTGAATAAGTAATAACCTTATAAATGACGTTGCGACAATAATAGCAAATGCTTTAATTTTCTCTAATTTAGATTGCTGGAGGCTACCCGCTTATTATTCAGAAAAGAAAAATGTCATTAAATTATTAGAAATAATTATTGATGGGGCTGCTATTAGTAACGATTTAGATGTGTTTCTTTGTGTTACGATTAGACATGATCATTTAGTGGAAGGTGCTCGTTTGCATTACAAAAAAATTAATTAGTCAGTGGACTCTATTCACCCACATAGACTTTTTACAGATAAAGGGATTATGGAAATAAAAAAATATTCCCAGGATTGTTAGAATTACCAGGAGTAGGGATATGAGTGAGCACTCGTCATTCGCGAAAGGGCTTATTACCGTTGCGGCTTTTGTGATCGTTGTAACAGGAATAAAAATGGCAGAAACACTAATAGTTCCTTGTTTGTTGTCTGTATTTATAGCCCTTATTTTTTCACCATTACTAGCTTGGCTTAAAAAGAACAAAGTACCAAATGGAATTGCTATTTTCTTGGTTATTAGTTGCTTAGTCGTTGCAGGCTGGCTAATTTCTGCGCTTATACAGTCTTCCGTGAGCGACTTTAGAAATAGTATACCGACATATGAAATCAGACTACAGGAATTGAGCGGAATTTTCTTATACTGGTTAGCGGATTTAGGGCTTATATTTGATATGAACCAAATGAAAAATTTACTTAAGCCTGAGGCTGCAGTCCAATTAATGGGCAGTACGTTAACCTCATTTGGTAGTGTTTTAACAAACACCTTTATGATACTGCTAACTGTAATTTTTATTTTGGCAGAAGAAATAGGGTTCAGGGAAAAATTACAACAAGCAACTCACAAAAAAGCATCAATAGATGATGGTATTTCCTTCTTTTTAAAAAGTGTACATAATTATTTGGGGATCAAAACAGTATTGAGTCTTTTGACTGGTATTCTGGTTACCATAACTCTCTGGCTGTTTGGTGTTGATTACCCTGTTATGTGGGGATTTTTTGCATTGCTGCTTAATTTTATTCCCACAATCGGTTCTATAATTGCAGCTATACCTGCAGTTTTGTTGTCTTTAATTCAGCTAGGTTCTTTTACAGCTGTTTGCGTTGCCTTTTGTTACCTGATTATAAACATTTTTATAGGAAGTTTACTTGAGCCTAAATTGATGGGAAGAGGCCTTAATCTATCACCTTTAGTTGTTTTCTTATCTTTAGTTTTTTGGGGGTGGATTTTAGGCCCTGTTGGCATGCTACTTTCTATCCCACTTACGATAATGGTCAAGATCGCACTTGATAACGATGAAGACACACGTTGGATAAGTATCATGTTGGGGCCAGGGAGTAAGTCATTGAGATCAAAATAAATTTTATGATGAGCAGCTTACAGTTATTTTTTTACTCCATTCAGGTGGATGTTTTGCATAATCCTCGCATTCAGGATTTTCGTTATAAGGCGACTGAAGTAGCTTAAGTATACGGCTGATTTCTGTATAATCTTTATTGTCTTCAGCTTTCTGAATAGCTATTTCAGCCATATAGTTCCGCAGAATATATTTTGGATTATGCTGAATCATCTTATTTTTTCTTTCTTCCTCATTTTTTGGTTCAGCTAGCAATCTATCTTGATATTTTTTTATCCACCCATCTAATGCATTTTGGTTTATGAGTAATTCTTTTAAATGCTTATGGTTACCTTTTGATTGAAAAAAACACAAGCGCCTAAAGAAAATAGTGTAATCACTTTCATTAACCTCAAGAATCGCCAGTAATTCATCTATTAAGTTTTGGTCAGTTTCTGCAGGGACTTCAAGACCTAACTTCTGCCTATAAAGTTTCAATAAGGTATTTAGAAATACCGGTTGATATTCATTGAGTACTAATTTGAGCTGCTCAGAATCTAAAAGGCTTGTCAATGCAGCAGCTAAAGCATTGCAATTCCATAAACCTATACTGGGTTGATTCTTGAAAGAATAGCGACCATAGCTATCTGAATGATTGCAGATAAAGTTTGGATTGTAATTATCCATAAATCCAAATGGGCCATAATCCAGAGTTTCACCAAGAATCGACATATTATCAGTATTCATTACACCATGAGAAAATCCGACAGATTGCCATTTTGCAATCATCTCTGCTGTTTTATGGACGATATTTCTAAACATTTGAAGATAACGGTCATGTTTTTCCTTAAAAATAGGAAAGTATTGAATAATTGTATAATCAGCGAGTTTTTTGACACTTTTATATTGGCGTGTGTGATGAAAGTACTCGAAAGATCCAAATCTGATATGTGATCTAGCTATACGAACCAGAAGAGCAGCTCTTTCAATCCTCTCCCGATAGACAGGTTCCTCATTTGAAAAAATACTTAGCGCTCTGGTTGTATTTATACCGAGTGCGTGCATTGCCTCACTGCAGAGATACTCCCTTATAGTGGACCTGAGGACTGACCTACCATCTCCAAACCGAGAATAAGGTGTTTTCCCTGCTCCTTTGAGGTGAATATCCCATTTACCTAATGGACCTTCAGCTTCTCCGATAAGCATCCCCCTTCCATCACCTAATTCAGGGGAGTAACCTCCAAACTGATGACCGCTATATACCATAGCAAGGGGATCGCATCCTTTAGGTAGTTCATTTCCGCTGCATAAACCCATTAACCATAGAGGTATTTCAGCTTTAGTGTCTATCTGGTTACTCGGTATACCAAGCATATTAAGCCCAGCCATATTGATATCTACTACACATGGATCCGATAGCCCTTTTGGCGATACTTTGGTAAAAAATTCTTCACCTAATTTAGCAAAAGTATTATTAAATTTTAGAAATTCCAAACTCACTCACTCTGGTTGTTGAAGGGTGTCAGATGAATAAAAATTATTCCAGTACTGGATGCCCCTCTTTTTTTAAGTATTCACGTACTTTTATTCTATGATCGCCTTGTATTTCAACTATATTATTTTTGATAGAGCCACCACTTCCACAATTTTTCTTTAAATTCTTTGTTAAAGTCTTGAGATTAATATCTTCGGTGTATAGTCCGGAAATAGTTGTAACACCGTTACCTTTTCTTCCTTTGGATTCGTAATTGATTCGAGCAACACCATCCCCATATGGTTGTATATCTTTTGATTCCTGCGGCTTTATCCGACCGTTTTCTGTTGTATATACAAGGCGAGTTTGTTTTTTCATTAAAAAAGCCACCGTCTGAGTTTGGTTATTATTCGTCGTTGATTCTTTGAAATAAAAAAGTGTATGGCCTTAATGAGAATATAACAAAAATTACTTACAAATAATCAAAAAAATTTAAGGAGATATAAAAGTAATTTAGATATAGATGTAGCAATTATTTGTTGGTATTTAGTTATCTTTAAGCTATCAAGGCTTTTTTACCAATGTTTTTTAGGTGACAATAGACAAAAAGATGCATGTAAATTATTAAACGCAATTTTTAGCAATCTGTGATATCCGATAAACCAACAAATCTAGGAAATATTATGACACTGATATCGAAACTACTTGGGCACAGTTCACCATATATCTTCAACTTAGTTTATGATGTAGATGTTAGGTTGTTATTCATAGAATGTTTAGACGATCCCTCAGATAAGAAGCCGGCATTGCGTATTGTATTTCCAGAAATTAACTTCTATTCTGAGGTAAATCAAGCCGAAGCTGGCGATGATGAATTAATGGATGACCTTGTTTCATTAGAGCAAGTAGATAATAAAAAAATAGTTATCCTTACTTGTAAGAAAGAAATTACAATTGAGCTCGCAGGAGAGCCATATGCCGAAAAGATTGACCAAAACGGTGACTAGTAATAATTATTCTGAGGGAATTGGCTCTACAATATATTGACCGGCAACTTCAACTAAGTGCAATTGACACTCCAAGTCTTCATAGTCTGGAACTTGACCTGGTAAACCTGAAACAATCCTTCTTCCATTCTTACGCAGTTCGATAGCTGCTTTCCTTTGCTCCATGTTCGTTGAGAAAGGGACAAAAATTTTCTTAGCTGCCACTCTATTAATTTTTCTTATACGGGCTCTCATTTTTTCTTGATCTTCTCTACCAGCTGGCGTTCCCTTATCCCACAAAAGATTTGTAAATGGCTGATCTTTGATCTTAGCTCTGCGTGTTTGCTGATTCACATTTTTTTTTGTCATTGTATAACCTCTATATTTACCTAATTAACAACACGTTTGTGAAGATATCGTTAAAAGCCTTTTCAGAATACTAACTGCATAATTACAAGTAAAAAGGATTATATTTATGAAGGATATAAAAATCAATTTTGATTTATACATTTCCAGTAAAATTTAGCTAATTAAAAATATTATTTAACCCATTATACTAGATGTGTGAGTCTAAATTATAATTAATTGGTATATTTCCACGATTCTTGTTATGTTTTCCATAATAAATTCCATAAAAATAAGGTTGAAATATTTATGGGCAAATTACCAAAATATATATCTTCAAAAAAAGGGAGTCTTCACTACCAAAGAGCTATTCCCACAAAATTACATGCTGTTTCTAAAGCAAAGTTTTATTATTTTGCGCTCGGGCTTAATCAACATGATAGTGTGACAAAAATTTTCAAAGCCGCAAAAAGAGCAGACCAAGGATTTAAATTGAGATGTCAGATGCTTGAAAATCTTAGCTTAGAATCGACTCCCGAGACGGAGTTAGACATGCTTTTTATGGAAATCATTAGAAGATCTGACGGGCAAACTGGGTTATATGAGTATGAGAAATCTATATTTAAAGGCCCTTTTAAGTTTTCTATACAAGTAAGTAAAGAATTAGCTGATCTAAACGATAATCAACATAATTTTAATAAAAAAGGAAAAATGAGATTGATTGGAGGTACATAGTCTTCAACAACATACCTGCTCTACTAATACCAACTAATTTTCCTCAAGGCGTGCCCTGCATTTATTTTTATTTAAGACGTTGGTTAATCAGAGGGCAATGTGTTTTCATAGTACTTTGAATCTTGAAGTAATTCAAAAAATGTTTAAATTTTCTATCATTAAATGAAGTAATAATGAAAAAACATATTAACAAAGATTTCTTTTCTCAAAGAGAGGCTGCCAAATACGATAACCCGATACCCAGTCGAGAGTATATTTTAGACTTTCTGACTCAAAGTCGTGGCCCCTTAACGCATGACGAGCTATGTGAGGAACTAAGTATCAGTGATGATCGGGCCTATGAAGCTATTAGACGAAGACTCATAGCTATGGAGAGAGATGGCCAGCTCATAAAAAACCGTAGCTATGCATATGGCGCTTTAGAAAAAATGAATCTAATTAAAGGAAGAGTTATTGGCCATCCAGATGGATTTGGTTTTCTATCTCCAGTTGTTGGAGAAACGGACCTATATCTTTCAAGCAGACAAATGAAAAGGGTTTTGGATGGAGATGAAGTGCTTGTAAGGGTATCTGGAAAAGACCACCGTGGCCGCCAAGAGGCTACTATTGTCGAAGTTGTTAAACATAGAACAAGTAGTTTAGTAGGTCGCTTCTTTGTAGAGAGTAATACTAAGTTTGTAAGACCTGATAATCCAAAAATTTCACAAGATATAATTATACCTATTGGACAAGAAAATAATGCGGAACCAGGTCAAATTGTAATAGTTAAAATTAATCAACAGCCATCTAAAAAACATTTGCCTGCTGGCTGTATTACTCAGATTCTTGGTAGCCACATGGCTCCAGGGATGGAAATTGATATTGCTATCAATAATTATGGTATTCCGGTTAAGTGGCCAGACGAAGTTTTAAATAACATTGACTCTATAGGAAAGAGTGTTTCTGATACAGATAAAAAGTTTAGAATAGATTTACGTCATCTTCCGTTTGTTACTATCGATGGGGAAGATGCACGTGATTTCGATGATGCCGTTTACTGTGAACCTGAATCTGAAGGTTTAAGGAAACTATATGTCGCAATTGCGGATGTCTCTCATTATGTATCAGTAGCTACTGCACTTGATCAAGAGGCAAATAAAAGAGGAAACTCTGTATATTTCCCACAATATGTAGTACCCATGCTTCCAGAAGAGATTTCGAACGGGCTATGTTCACTCAAGCCTAACTTAGATCGATTAACTTTGGTCTGTGAAATGACGCTAGATAAAACTGGAGCAGTTATACAATACAGCTTCCTTGAGGGGTTAATTAACTCACATGCGAGATTAACATATACACAGGTTAATGAAATTATCTCCCAGAGAAAGCTCTCAACAAGTAGTATTCGTAAGCAATTCAATTCAATAATACAAAACATAGATGCTTTGACAGATCTTTACTATGACTTGCTTACCTCAAGAAAGTTGAGAGGTGCAATTGAGTTCGAATCACAAGAGTCGCAGATAATTTTCGATAATGAAAAGAAAATTAAGGAAATATTGCCCGTTGAAAGAAATTCAGCACATAGATTAATAGAAGAATGTATGCTTTGCGCAAATGTTTGTGCAGCCAAATTTCTGAAAAAAAATAAAATATCTTTGCTATATCGGGTTCATCAGGGGCCTAAGGATGAAAAAATAGAAAGTCTCAGAGAATTTCTTGCTGAATTAGGCATAGATTTTTCTAATTGCGGAACTGATCCAAAAGACTTCCAGCGTATTCTCAATGATATTCAAGGACGCCCAGATGGTAACATTATACAATCAGTCATATTGCGATCCATGAACAGGGCAATCTACTCGCCTGAGAGTCATGGTCACTTCGGCCTAAATTATCCAGAATATACTCATTTTACTTCACCCATTCGACGTTACCCTGATCTTTTAGTTCATCGAGCAATTCGGTATCTAATAAGAAAAAAATCAAAAAATACTGAAGTTTTTAGAGTCAATGGTTCACGAGTATTAAGTCAAGAGGAAATATATCCATATGATAAAAACCAACTTAAATCCTTTGGTGAGCACTGTTCTTTAACTGAAAGAAGAGCAGATGAGGCTACTAGAGATGTAATAAACTGGCTTAAGTGCGAGTTCCTGTCATCACGAGTCGGAGAGCAGTTTGACGGTACTGTCAGCACTGTTACCGGATTTGGTTTATTTGTTCAGCTTGATGAAATGTATATTGAAGGACTCATCCATATAACTTCACTACCGAACGATTACTATCAATATGAAGAAGATCACCATCGTTTAGTAGGCGAGAAAACTGGTAAAATTTTTCGTCTTGGAGATAATCTAAAGGTGAAAGTGATAAGAGTTGAGTTAAATGAAAGAAAAATTGATTTTGAGTTGATAGAAAAAGATAAGAGTACTGATACAAAAAAATTTACATCTTCTTCTGATAGAAAGGTTAAAAATAAAAGAAAAAAAATTGAAAATAAAATTAAGACTAAAAAATAATCTGGGCTAGATCTTAAGGCAGATCAAAAATGATAGAAAATAAAAATGATTCCGATTGGCTATTTGGATTACATACCGTTTATTCTGTACTGAAGACTTCTGGCTCAAAAATCAAAGAACTAAGGGTCCAAAAAGGACGCAATGATCAAAGGTTCAAGAAAATTATAAGCTTAGCTCAACTTCAAGATATACCTCTCGTTTGGGTTCTTCGTTCAGATCTAGATACATTAACAGGTGGCTCTCATCAGGGGGTAGCAGCTTTAACCGAAAGTATCGGTATACAAGACGAAAACTACTTATTTAAGTTAATCATTAACGAAGAAAAAATCCCGTTTCTATTAATTTTAGATAGCTTAACTGATCCTCATAATCTAGGCGCCTGTATGCGCTCGGCTGAAGCTGCTGGTGTTCAAGCAGTAATTATTCCTAAAGATAATGCTGTTGGGATAACTCCAGTGGTGCAAAAAGTATCCAGTGGTGCTACAGAGCTTATTCCTCTCATTGTGGTAACAAATTTATCTAGAACGATAAAACAGCTCCAGGGTAAAGGTGTTTGGGTGATTGGTGCAGCAGGCGAAGCTGAGGATTTATTATATGATAATGATTTAAACGGACCACTTGCTATAGTTATGGGAGCCGAAGAAAAAGGCTTACGGAGACTGACAAGAGAAAGTTGCGATACTCTTGTTAAAATTCCTATGATAGGGCAAGTAAGTAGCCTGAATGTTTCGGTTGCTACAGGGGTTTGTTTGTTTGAGGCACTGAGGCAGCGAAGTAAAAGGCAGATAAAATCATGACCTCAAAAAAAACTTTTAAGCTAAGAGTTATAGAAAAAAATCAAGTAGCAACTAATAACTTTGTTCTAAATTTTCCTAATGTAATTAGTTCTTTCAGAGTAGCATTAGCACCAGTACTAATTTTTTTAGCTATCCAGCAAAATGATCATTTATTTTTGTGGGTATTAGCAGCCTCACTATTGACAGATTGCTTTGACGGTTATGTTGCTAGATATTTGAAACAGGTAACCGAATTCGGTGCAAAGTTAGATAGCTGGGCAGACTTGATTACTTACTCCGTAATGTTGTTTGGATTACTACTTATATGGCCAGCTATTTTCAATAGCGAAGTTGTATTCCTGCTAATTGCCTTTAGTTGCTGGATTGTCCCCTTACTAGTTTGTCAATCGAGATTTGGTCGGTTCCCTTCATACCATACACTAGCAGCTAAGATAACAGCTATTTTAATTGCACCTGCTTATTTTATAGCAGTAATTTATAGCAACTCTCTCTTTCTCAGGGGAGTTTTATTATTTTATATTTGGGTAGCTTTAGAGCAAGTCATGATAACTTCGATTTTACCAAAATGGCAAAGTAATATCGCAGGCTTCTGGACAGCAGCATCAATAGCTAGAAAAGAGAGTGACGCTTAGTCTTCCAATTTGTTACTTAAAATTACGTATTTAAACGAAATTATATGCATACCTTGTATTTATACTTGATATAGTGCGAATCTGCCCTTAAAATGCCGTTCCTCTAAATATTTATAGTAATTTTATATTTAAAAATTTATAACTCCTTGTTGCATCGCAAAAGCGAGCACTTATTTACCCGTAAGGAGGTAAAATGCGTCATTACGAAATAGTATTCATGGTTCACCCTGATCAGAGCGATCAGGTAACTGGAATGATCGAGCGCTACTCGGCAACCATCACAGAGGGTGGCGGCAAAGTTCACCGCTTAGAGGATTGGGGCAGGAGACATCTGGCATACCCAATTAATAAGATCCATAAAGCTCATTATGTGCTTATGAATATTGAATGTGATCAAGTTATATTGCAGGAATTAAAAACAACTTTTCGCTATAACGATGCCATATTGAGAAATGTGGTGTTCGGATGCAAAGAAGCAGTCACCGAAGAGTCTTACATAGCTAAAGCTGATAAATCTGAAAGATCAGAACGTAGAGAGCGCTCAGCTCCATATACTGAAAAATCTGCTCCTGTAGAAATTCAAGATAAAAATATAAATTCCGATGCTGTTAAATCTCCATCAGAACCTTCTGCAGCCATGAGTGCTGAATCTGAAGAAAATAAATTTCAAGAAAATGATGAAAAGATTAAATCAATACCTGATGAATCAGCAGTTGAAGTTGCCGATATATCATCGGAAGAGGAGAGTAAATAATGGCTCGATTTAACCGTCGTCGCAAATTTTGCCGCTTTAGTGCTGAAGGTGCAGATGTAATTGATTACAAAGATCTTGAGATGCTTAAGCAGTATATTTCAGAAACTGGAAAAATTACCCCTAGCCGTATCACGGGAACCAAAGCTAAGTATCAAAGACAATTGTCTAACGCCATCAAGCGCGCTCGTTATTTGGCTCTATTGCCATATACAGATAGTCACGAATAAGAATTATTTGATGCGTGCTTTGGCTCAGTTGATTTCTAGTGGCCGTATACAGGCAGGGATGGTTGCTTTTTTTGGTAATATAATACCTTTTATCTCTCCTGCGGCAGTCTCTTTAGTTACTTTAACTAAGGGGTTGTCAGATGGATTAGTGCTTTCGCTATATGCAATAACACCACTAACTATAATATTAATTTATGCCACTGATGCAAATACCGTTGTCACTATGTTATCTATCTTCACAGTTTTTTGTGTTTTGATTGCTTCGGGTATTATGAGGCTGAGATCATCATGGCAGGAAGTTTTAGTTTTTATTCTAGTATTTAGTGCTTTATCTACTATATTTGCATCTATTTTCTTTAATCATAGTCTTGTGGCACTAGAAAATATAATTAAAGAATTTTTTAAAGATAGCCAAAATTTTAATGAAAATTTTTTAATAGATAGAGCTTTTTTGCTCGGTGTTGCTGGTTATGTTATTGCTTTGACCTCAATTGTTTCTGTAATATTAGGACGTTGGTGGCAAGCGATGCTTTACAATCCTGGTGGATTTAAGCTGGAATTCCATCAATTGAGATTTAGCAGCCTTTTTTCTGTTACTATTTTAATAGGGATGTTTATTTGCGAATTTTTTTTAGAGGGTTACACAAGCTGGTCTAGCTTATTTGGTTTACCGTTAATGCTAAGCGGATTAGCACTATTGCACTACAGCGTTACTCTTTATCAGTTAAGTAATTTTTGGTTAGTTGGATTTTATTTGGCTCTTTTATTTTTGAGTCCATTAAGTATCATGCTGGTCGGGGTAGGTTTTCTTGATAGCATATTTAATATACGCCCAAAATTGATTAGTCATATTAAATAAAATTATCAATTTGGTGAGATAAATAGGTTTTAATAATAGGGGGTATTCGAGATGGACGTCATTCTTCTTGAAAAAGTTGGAAATTTAGGAAATATTGGAGATAAAGTAAGCGTTAAAGCCGGCTTTGGTCGTAACTACTTAATCCCAAATGGGAAGGCAGTATTTGCTACTTCTGAAAATCTAGTTGATTTTGAGAATCGTCGCTCTGAATTAGAAGCAGCCGCATTGGCAAGTCTTGAAGAGGCAAATTCAAGAGCTTCAAGTATCGAGGCAATTGCTTCCATCACCATTGCTGTGAACGCAAGCGATGAAGGAAAGCTTTTTGGTTCGGTTGGGACAAAAGATATTGCTGATGCAATAATTAATGCGGGCGTTCAAGTAGAAAAAAGTGAGATAAAATTACCAGATGGCTCTATACGCGAAGTGGGTGAATTCGATATTTCTATTCAGGTCCACGCTGATGTCACTCAGGTGGTAAAGCTATTAATAGTTGCTGAATAAAGCAACTGTTCACTACCACGATAATATCAGTAATAATAGGGCACTGTATGGCGATCTTAGTTATGTCATAGTGCCCCTTTTTTTAGGTGATATTTATAGGTAACACGATCATGGTTAAAAATCCAGCCATCGAAGAGAATCAATTACCACATTCCGTTGAAGCTGAGCAAGCTGTTATTGGTGGCTTGATGCTGAGCAATAACTCTTTCGATACTGTTGCAGAATTAGTTGTGGAGTCAGATTTTTTTTCTGAAGACCATAGATTAATATTTAATACAATGCGGACCCTGTCAGCAGCCAAAAAACCCTTAGATGTAATTACCTTATCTGAGACACTCGAAAATACAAATAAGCTAGAGAATGTTGGCGGCACACCATATTTGGTCGAGCTTTCAAACAATACACCTAGCTCCTCTAATGTTAAAGCTTACGCACAGATAGTTCTAGAGCGTTCAATAGTAAGAAAACTAATACTTGCAGCTACTGATATAGTGAGAAAAGGTCATAATCCTGTTGGTTGGGACAGCAATGAACTTCTGGCTGATGCAGAGAAGAAACTTGCCGATATCATAGATAGCAGACCTAAACAGAGTGGTTTTAAGCATATTGATGAAGTAATCAAAGAGGCTATCACTCGTATGGAGCTTTTAGCTACGAGTAAATCAAATATCACTGGACTAAGTACAGGCTTTCTTGATCTTGATAGAATGACTTCGGGATGGCAAAAATCTGATTTAGTTATCATTGCTGGGAGACCTTCGATGGGTAAAACTTCTTTTGCAATGAATATGGTTGAAAATGCTATTCTTAACCAGGATAAACCTGTGCTTGTATTTAGTATGGAGATGCCTGCTAATCAATTAATGATAAGAATGATGGCTTCGATAGGAAAAATTGACTCCCATAATATGCGTTCCGGTAAGCTCGATGAAAGTGAGTGGTCAAGACTATCAAAAGCCTCCAATCGTCTAAAAAATAGACCTCTATATATCGATGATACACCAGGTATATCGCCAATTGAATTAAGAAATAGAGTCCGTCAGCTTGCTCGTGAGCATGGAGATATCGGCATGATCATGGTTGATTATCTTCAGCTGATGAATGGAAGTGTGCCTGCTGAGAATCGCACTAACGAAATTACTCAAATTTCTAGGGAACTCAAAGCTGTAGCCCGAGAATTTGATTGCCCAGTTTTGGCGTTATCACAGCTTAGCCGAAAGTGTGAAGAGCGAACAAATAAGAGACCTCTAAATTCAGATCTGCGTGAATCGGGTGCAATTGAGCAGGATGCAGATGTTGTTGCATTTATATATCGGGAAGAGGTCTATGACAAAGATAATCTTGAGTATAAAGGTGTTGCCGAAATAATTATTGGTAAACAAAGAAATGGGCCAATTGGTGAATGTAAGTTGACATTTCTGGACTCATATACTCGATTCGAGAATTTTGCCCAGGACTATTCTGCAGATTAATAAAATATATTGGTGTCGATAGATGCGCATTTTTAAAACTATTAGAGGTATCGTTCTGGCGCTTGACGAGTATAGACTTCAAGGTAAAAAAATTGGGTTTGTCCCAACTATGGGTAATCTTCATGATGGACATATTGAGTTAGTTAAGCTGGCTCGAAAAACTAATGATGTAGTTATTTGTTCAATATTTGTGAATGGCCTTCAATTCGGATTGAATCAGGAGTGGGATAAATATCCGAGAACTCTCGAGAAGGACTGCGAAAAACTGAAGTCAATTTCATGTGAAGTCCTTTTTCATCCTGATGAAAATCAGATGTATCCAAATGGTTTAGATTCTCAAACTAGAGTAATCTGCCCCGTAATGACAGATTTTCTTTGTGGTGCAAGTAGGCCAGGACATTTTGAGGGTGTAACCACTATAGTCTCTAAACTTTTAAACATTATTCAACCTAACGAATTGATTTTGGGTAGGAAAGACTTCCAACAGATGGCAATATTACGTCGGATGGTTGAGGATCTTTGTTTTCCAGTTAATATTATTGAAGCAAATATTCATCGTGAAGCAGACGGATTAGCTATGAGTTCTAGAAATTCATTCCTTACGGTTGCTGAAAAATGTAAGGCATCTCAATTATATGAGAGCCTCAATTGGGTAGTTCAAATGATAAGATCTGGTAATAAAGATTTTAATTTTTTACAAAAAGAGGCGTCTAAGCAAATAAATAGGGCGGGCTTCAGAACTGACTATATTTCTGTTTGTAATAGCAAAACCTTAGAAATGGCTGCAGTCGATGATATCGATATTACTGTTCTTGGAGCTATGTATAGTAGTTCTGCAAGATTAATTGACAATATTTCCCTGAATAACTAGAGGAATAGGTTATGTTAAGTACTTTGTTAAAAGCTAAGCTGCATATGTGCACAGTGACTCAGGCCGAGTTATTGTATGATGGTTCGTGTGCTATAGATTCAAATTT
>Ga0213868_10003427_pt1 | contig 14787 bp, 12 predicted proteins | sample PICome_9_FD_160087 | JGI IMG/M metagenome (GOLD analysis project Ga0213868, IMG submission 160087) | Coastal seawater microbial communities near Pivers Island, North Carolina, United States - PICO127 | ecosystem: Environmental > Aquatic > Marine > Coastal | place: USA: North Carolina...
TGAACTATTACCTGCTCTAATTATGATAATTTTGATACCTTTAACCTTTTCCATTGCCAATGGAATTGCATTAGGCTTTATTTCATATGTGGTTTTAAAGTTTGCAACAGGGAAAAAATCAGATATTAGCTTTGGTGCATGGTTCTTATTTATAATTTTTTTGACAAAATTTATAGTATTAGATTAAAGAAAGTATTTAAGTTCTAAAAAATTTAGAATAGCCAAAAGCTATAGTTTTTGTTAAATCAAGAAAGAATGACATTAAGCTGATAAAAATAAAATTTAAAGGGAAGACAAATTTTAAGGGTGTTCCTTTTCTAATTGGGAGTACTACACCTCTTAAAAAAAGATAAGCTAAAAATATTATAAGTATGCTTATCTTTGTTACATTGGGTATGAAAAAATCATTTTCAATTCCAGTAGGATCAAAAACTCTATTCCAATTATAAGCAATAATTATTGCTAAAAAAGAAATGCCATAAAAATATATATCTTTATGCGCTCTTAGATATGGCATGCTTGCAGCATGGAAATAGTTTCTATACCATTTTTTAATTATTTCTTTAAAACTTATCTTATCAAGCTTGTCATAATTTAAAAAAATTTCAGATTCACATATATTTACATTATGAAGCTTCGCCCTGCTCATAAAATCTGTATCTTCTCCAGCTCTGGTAGATTCAATAAATAGTCCACATTTTTTAAAGACACTTTTATGAAGAATGCTACCAGGGAGAGTCTGAATAGGCTTTTCACCGTAAGTAGATGCTCTAAATATTTTTGGTAAAAAATTTTTTGCCTGGTAATAGGTCTTGCCCCAAACACCCTCATAGTTATTAGTATTAATGATATGCAGTCCATTTGATAACCAGTCATTAGAAGGATGAGTGGATGTATCTAAAAATGCTAATAATGAATTAGATGCATTATATATTCCAATGTTACGCGCTTGCCCAGGATAGAGTCCCTCTTGATGGAAAATGCAAAAATTAATATTATGTTGTTTAATAAATAATTCAATATCACTTGGAAAAGATAGCTGTTTTTGGTCAGTATTAATGATTATTATTTCATTTGAAACTTCCTTCCAATTTGGTATTCCTCTTAATAAAGTAAAAAGTTTTTCTTTTTCTGACTTATCAGACTTAAATGGTATTATTAATGATACTGGTTTAAGCATAAATTGAGCTCCGCCACATAGAAATTATTATAAATGATATGTTTATCATATAGCTTATTTTTACTTTTAAGAGATTTTTATAAGTAATTGCTGTTTTCATTAATGACTTGAATTGTATTATCAAGTAAATTGATTAGTTATGGTTAATATAAAATTTCGTACTCTTATTTAAATGAAATCTATTTCAATTCTAACTTCTTCTATGAATCGTGCTAATTATTTAGAAAGAGTCTATTTAAGTTTACTAAATCAAAACTTTAATGATTTTGAATGGATTGTGGGAGATGATGGCTCAAATGATTCAACCATTGAAGTTTTGATGAAGTTAAAAAAAAATGCTCCTTTTGATATTAAGGTAGTATCTGCGTCTTTAAGGATTGGTAAAACTACAATTGATAACAAGATGATTGAATGTTCTGATGGAAAATATATTATTTTTTGCGACTCAGATGACTGGCTTGAACCCAATGCTTTATATAAATTCCATGAATCAACTAAAAAATTTCCAAATGAAAATACTATAGGTTGTTTTGCTTTGCAAAAAAATAATCTTTTTCACAAAGAATATTTCAGAGATAACATAACCAACCCTATTAAATTAATTGATCTCCTTTATAAAGAAAAACCTAGTCAAGATCTCGTAATTATGGTCAGATCAGACTTCTTAAAAAAAAATAAATTTTTTGAATGTGATTTTTTAATTCCTGAAGGTTATTACTGGTTGCTTTTAGAAAATGAAAAATTTGTTCTAATTAACGAATTTCTTCAAAATACAGAATATTTATCCAATGAGAATATTTCTTTTTCAAGAACTCTTAGTTACTCTAGAGGTAAAGCTTATAATATTTTATTTTCATACAATAAAATTAAATTTTCTTTTAAAACAATAGATAGATATGGATATTTATTAACATTTATACGATTTTCTATCCATGGTGAAGTTGTTAATGAGATATTTAATAAAGAATTTAATATCCTAACAAAACTAACTCTTATACTCCTATTTCCAATTGGCTATATTTATGCGATATCAGATTATTTTAGATTTAAGGTTATAAAAACTCACAAAGAATATGAAAAAGCGCGCGATGTGGTAAGTTTTGAGTATCTTTAAATACTTATGAGGCAGAAACTTTAATTTTATAAATGCTATTTCTGCTAAATTATCATAGTAACGATTAAGCCTTATGAATAGATTATGAATTTCTATTACTTATACGTGATAAGATTATATAAAAATTATGAAAACGCATTAATTAATATTCATAAACCTAGTTATGAAGATATTTTCAAAATTTATTAATTTAAAAACTTTAAAAAAATTTACTTTATAAAATGTGTGGATATTACTGCGTTGTTTCTTCAAATCAAATAAATCTTGATGCATCAATAAAATCACTTGATCTAATTTCTCATCGAGGACCAGACTCCCAAAAATTTTTTTTAAATAATCAACGTAGTGTTTTTATGGGATTTAACAGACTGTCAATACTTGATCTAAGGAGTGAGGCAGATCAACCCATGATTGACGAAGAATCACAAAGAATAATTGTCTTTAATGGTGAAATTTATAATCATGATGAGGTAAGAGAATTTTTAATAGAAAAAAATTATACTTTTAAGACAACTTCAGATACTGAGGTTTTATTAAAAGCATATGATTTTTGGAAAGAAGATTTGCTTGAAAGACTTGAGGGAATGTTTAGTTTTGCCATCCATGATCCTATAAAAAATAATATTTTTTTTGCAAGAGACAGAGCTGGTGAAAAGCCACTTTTTTATTTACATGATAAAGAAAATTTTTATCTTTGTTCAGAAATTAAACCTATACATATTGACTCTGGAAAAAAAGATTTATCAATAGATGGGCTAAACCATTTTTTTGAGAATGGCTTTACCTCAAAAGATATATCTATGATTGATGGCATTAACAAACTTAAACCTGGCCATCAGGCTTTGTTGGATATCGATACTTTAAAATTAGATATTAAAAGATATTGGAACCTTGATAAACGAATAATTAAGCCCCTTAATAATATTAAAAAACAAAATAACTATTACATTGATAAATTAGAATTGCTTCTTAGCAATGCCGTTAAAAAACAGCTAATTGCTGATGTTCCAGTTGGGATGATGTTAAGTGGCGGAGTTGATTCAAGCCTAATTGTTGCAACTGCATCAAAATATTTTAATCAATTAAATACTTTTACAGTCACATTTCCTGATTTACAAAAATATGATGAATCAAAACATGCTCAGCTGATAGCAAAACACTTTAATACAAATCATGTTGAATTGAATGCAGATGAAGTAGAACCAGAAATATTTTATAAACTTGTAAAACACTATGATGAGCCAATGGTTGATTCATCTATGATACCAACTTATCTTTTATGTAAAGAAATAAGAAAACACTGCAAGGTTGCCATTGGAGGAGATGGTGCTGATGAATTGTTTGGAGGTTATAGTCATTACAACCGATATAACTTTTTGGCAAAAATTCAAAAATTTATTCCTTACCCTCTAAGAGATTCGATAGTTAACATAGCATTAAGTTTATTACCAAAAAATATTAGAGGTCGTAAAACATTAGAATTATTTGGAAAAAGATTAAATAAACTTGAATTTAATAATGCTGATTTATTTGATTATAAAAGTAGAGAGAAATTATTTAAAAATCATGATCTATTAAAAAAAACTATATTAGAAAACAAAATTATTTCAACGGATCTTGTAAGATCTGTGACTTTTGAAGATTATAACAACTATTTATCTGAGGATATTTTAGTTAAAGTAGATCGTGCTAGCATGGCATGTTCGCTTGAAGTAAGGTCACCATTTTTGGATAGTGAGATAACTAAATTTGCATTTCATGAGGTCCCTAGTTATTTAAAAGTATATAAAAATCAAAGAAAAATCCTTCCAAAAATGCTTGCAAAAAAAATGTTGCCTAAAAGTTTTGATTATGAAAGAAAGCAAGGATTTGGATTCCCTGTAAATGAATTATTTCGATCTGGCAAGTGGTATAACTTTCTGAAAGACAAAATAAATTCAGATCAAAATTATTTTTTAGATAAAAAGTATTGCAATCAACTTCTTGCACAACAGGCTGAAGGCGATAATTTAGGAGAGTCATTGTTTGCAATAGCCTTATTTTTAGTTTGGTGTGAGGAATATGTCAATTAAAGATAAGCCATCTTTATGCATGGTGGTTGCTGATATAAACTTTTTCTTTTCACATAGAGCTGCTCTTGCAAAAAAATTATCAGAAAAATTTCAAATTATTGTCATAAGCGAAATCAAAGAATCGGATGAATCAAGACTCCTGAAGTATGATTTTATTAAATTTGTTCATCTTAAATCTAGAGTTAGCGAAAATAAATTAAAGAATTTTCTTAGTGTCGTAAGATATGCATGTGGTCTAGTTTCAATATTGAGACATTATCAAGTAGATAATATATTTTTTATCACACTTGAGTCCTCAATGATTGGAGCGATTGCAACCAAACATTTGAAAAATAAAAAATATTTTATTATCTCTGGTGCAAACGTACTAAGAGAAAATAAATTATTGCACCAAATCGCAACAAAAATTTTTACGTATTCTAAGTCATTGAATAATAAATTTATATTCCAAAATAATGAAGATAAAAAGCTGTTTGAGGAAATGCTTGGCGTTAATAATTCTTTTTATTTGATAAAAGGTAGCGGAATCGATCTTGATAAAATATCTTACAAACCTATTGGTGCAACTGAAAGTATCAAGTTTCTATTTGCAGGCAGCCTATTTCATACTAAAGGAGTTAGCTACTACTATGATGCCGCTATAAAAATAAAAAATGCTAATTTAAATGCAGATTTTTCCATAGCTGGAGAATATATAAATGACCACCCCTTATCAATAAAAGATTCCTTATATAAAACTATAGTTGAATCTGAGTCGATTAAGTATCTTGGATCGTGGGATCAAAAAACTTTCTTAAAGAATCTTCATAACTATCATGTTTTTGTTTTGCCCTCATTTGGAGAAGGGATTCCGTTGGCAGTGATGGAGGCAATGGCTAGTGGAAGAGCTTTAATCTGCTCAGATGTTCCTGGTTGTAATTCATGCATAATAGATAATGAAAATGGATATCTTTGCCAACCGCGTTCCTCAAAAAGCTTAGCTCAATCGATGAAAAAAATTATTCAAAATAAAAAAAGAATATCAGAAATGGGTGAATGCTCAAGAATAATGGCAGAAAAAGAGTTCAATCTAGAATTAATATTTAAAAAATTTCTTGGTGTAATTGACGCATGACAAAAGTTTCACTAATCATTCCAAGCTTCGAAGTGGGTGGAACAGAGTCATCTTTTATCAGAAAAGCTAATTTTCTTAAAAAGACTGAGTTTATACCTGAGATGGTATATTGGACTGAGGGCGGAGAATTAAGAAAAAATTTAGATTCAAGCATAAACATTGTGAAACTAAATGCATCAAGTTTGTGGCAATTATTTTTTCAATTTATTAATTACTACAATAAATCAAAGCCAAAGGTTATCCATACTCCGACTTTCATGGTTGCAAACATTGCGTTGATTGCAAGAATTTTTTCTTCACATAAACCCAAAATTATAATTGGTGCAAGATCAGATTTTGATTCTGTTTGTAAAGCATCAAAAAATTATTTTGATGAATTAAAACTAAGAAAGCTGTCACAATTTTTATATCCAAAATCAGACAGAATAGTGGCTGTATCCATGGGAGTAAAAAATAGCCTGCTGGCATCTTTGGATATTGAAGATTCTAAAATCGAGGTAATTTATAACGGAATACTCTCAGAAAAACATAGGGATAATTATGAAAAACCAAATCATCCTTGGTTTATTTCAAAAGAAATATGCTTAATTTCTTCAATTGGAAGACTATCACCAGAAAAAGGGATTTATGAGCTGACATGTGCCTTTAGAAAAGCTCTTAAGCTAAATAGTAGTCTTAGGTTATTAATTATTGGAGAGGGTGATGAGGAAAAAAAGATTAGAAAATATCTTAATGATTATTCAATTAATGACTTCGTTGAGATTATAAGTTTTAGGGATGATTATTACTCTTATTTGAGTAATGCAGACATTTTTGTTCTTAATTCTTATTATGAGGGAATGCCTAGCATTCTTGTGGAGGCTGTTTCTACTGATATTGCAATAATTTCTTCGAATTGCAAGCATGGACCAAGCGAATTACTAAATGGTGTGGATCATTGCAGGTTAATTGAAGTAAATAATGAAAATCAATTAATTGACGCAATTAATGACTTTTCAAAGATAAAAAAAACTAAAAGAAAAAAGATTGAACATCTTCAAGAATTTAACATAGAAGAGTCCATGTCAAAATATCTAAAATTGCTTAAAGAGTTAATAACGTAATATACAAATATAAATACTTTTCACCGATAGTAATAAATTTAATTCAATATCTTTATTTCTCAATAATGCATTGCAATCCAGTACCGCCTCTAAAGATCTTAAATTTTTTAAAGCAGAACTTATCAACCATCTTATTTAGCTGTTTTTCGGTGACCATTCTTTTATAATGATCAGTATTTTTATCATGAGTATCAAGTTTAGATAATTCATAGTGCTGATCTTTATTAAGATCAAACATACCATAATAAAAACTTATAGGACTAATTCTTCTTAGGAGGTATTGAATAAGTGAATATTCTCTAAAAACCCAATGGATTGGAAAAAAAATTTTTGTAAGAAGGTTTGTTACTCTTAGTTGAAATTTTTTTGGTATTCTTTTAATTATTATCCAATAAACTAAATACAAAGAAGTATAGTGTCCGATGTGCGTTTTATAATGATCAAAGGATATAACGCCCCCTGCTCTTGTAACTCTTGAAATTTCTTTAAGACTTTTAGAGAAATCTCGAGTATGTTGCATAACTCCTAAACATATTGAAATATCAAAAAAATTATTATTAAAAGGTATATCTTCTATATCTCCTTGAAAAATAGTTAAGTTTTTATGAGGCATATTATTTGCAAAATTTGCAGAAACTGCATTACTTAAATCAAACGAATAAACGATTGCTCCATACTTTAACAATACTTCAGTAAATCTCCCTGCTCCAGAGCCAGCTTCTATAATTTTTAATCCTTTTAATGACTCTAATGGCATTGGTAAAGCAGCTCTTACTCTATCTTCAGACATACTTGTATTAGTATGTGAATCTAGTTGAGTTTTTTGAAATTGATTCCACTGAAGGCCAAAGGAAGAGGTAAAATTTTCACTAACAACAAATCTAGGAATGCCCTCTTTAATTTTATATCTTTTATTTGAAAAATTATCTAAATCCATTTATGAAGTCTTTACAGAAGAATGAATTGCATAAACCATATCATAATTACCCCTGGGTAACTTTTTATACTCAATAATTTCTCTAGAATCTTTAAATCCAATAATCATTTGCATAATGTTTTTTAAACGCCTTAATATTATATTTTTTCTTATTGGTTTATAAATAGCGTATATTTTATAGTCCTTTTTACGAAGCCAATCAATAACTTCTGTTTCATTAAAACAGTTTAAAAAATCAGTTTCATGCTGCTCAAAGCAAACCAAAGGATAGAATTTAGTAATGATTTTTTCAGCACCTCTGAGAACATCAATTTCCATGCCTTCAACGTCAATTTTCAATAACATTACTTTTTTTAATGAATCAAAATCATTATCTAAAGGTTTAATTTCAATATTTACAGTGTTTTTTTCATCTATTTGATATTTTGCGCTACTGCCTCCAATATTGTTGATATTTTCTTGAAGCTGAAGAAACTCTTCTTTTGATCCAATACCCCAATTAAAAACTTCAACATTTTTAAGATGCTTTGTATTTGTTGCTAAGAGATCATATGCTCTGGGGTTTGGCTCATAGCAAATTACTTTTTTAAAATATTTTGCAAATTCAATTGCGTGATTACCAATATTTGATCCAATATCAATAGCTGTAGAATTACTAACATTAATATCAAGATTAATAAGTAAATGATTTAGGTCCTTAAGATGCTCCTCTTCAAATAGCCCTTTTAGGGTTATATTTATTCCAATCCAGTCATTGCCAAAAACAGCAATTGGCATTCCTCTTTTTTCATTAAATCTGGATGATCTTTTTGCAAGTTCTCTGGCTATAAAAATATCAAGAATTCTCTTATAGCCATTTTTTCTTTCTAATCTTTGTGAAATAACGTGCTTCATATTTCTGAAATATTATAAAATTTTTTTTGTTCTATTAAATTTAAGTATTTTATTTTAAATAACATAACCCATTTATTACATATAATCATATAATAAATTTTTTAAATATAATTCAAAAATACTATTGATTAATCTCTTTAAAAACTACATAAACTGGCATATTAAAAATTTGATAAAGTTATTTACTGATAATCTTCATAAAAAACAGGAAGATACATATGTAAAATCGCTTAACTTTATATTTTGGTTTAAAGGAATAAATGATCGAATAAAATATAACAATAAAGAAAATAGATTCATCATTAATAATAGTGAAATTACTTTTGTTTTTGAAAATAAAAAACAAGGGGTCCATAGCTACAAAAATGGACTTGATGCAAGAGCAAGAGAAATTGGTAAAGCTTACATGTTAAATGAGATAGATTTTATGGAAAATGACTATATCGTTGATTGTGGAGCAAATGTTGGCGATTTATTGTTATATTTTAAACATAAAAACATCAAAATTAATTATTTAGGCATTGAGCCTTCACCAGAAGAGCACTCCTGCCTTGAAATTAATGCTAAAGACTATACGCATTCTAATATTGGCCTATGGAATAAAAAGGCGAAAAAAACATTTTTTATTAGTTCAGACGGAGCAGATTCGTCTTTAATAACCCCATCTACTTTTGATTCAAAGATAGATATCAAATGTGATAGGTTGGATAATTTATTATCAGATAATAAGAATGTAAAGTTATTAAAACTTGAAGCAGAAGGAGCTGAGCCTGAAGTACTAGATGGGGCAAGCACAATCTTAAGAAACATCGAATATATTTCTGCTGATCTTGGACCTGAAAGAGGTGTAGATAATCTTGAGACATACAGCGAGGTAACAAATTTGCTTTACAAAAATAACTTTAGCCTAATAAAAATAAATCCTGATAGGCTTTCAGTTTTGTATAAAAATAATAAATACTGAGTTTTATTAAAAAAATAATTCTATTATATTTTTAATCTATAAATACAATAATCATCGAATCGATGTGATTTTATTTAAATGTTGAGTAAATGTTACTTTAAGTATGTTTATTAAGTTTACATTTTTTGCTTTTTAGTTACCATAACCAATATAATTAGTTAATATAATCAATACAATGCAAAACTTAAACGATTTACTATCTGTTCAACAATTCGCAGAACAATCCATGTCAGCTGTTCTTGTAAACCTATTTTTATGCATGATGCTTGTGAGTTTAGTGGGTTGGTTTTACAAAAAATACTCTAGAAGTTTAGGCGGCAAGACACATGTTGGTGCAATTCTTCCTTTAATTGGTTTAACAGTTTTTATGGTTATAACTGTTGTTAAAAGCTCTCTGGCTTTATCACTTGGATTAGTTGGAGCTTTATCAATAGTTCGATTTAGAACACCAATAAAAGAACCAGAAGAACTAGGTTATTTATTCCTGACTATTGCTGTTGGTCTTGGTTTTGGAGCTGGTTTCTCATTAATCACTACTATAATTACCATTGCAATTCTTGCATATCTATATTTTGTAGGAACTTCAAGAGGCTCATCAAAAGTTGATGGAGAATATACTCTTCTTATAAAGCTTTCACAAAATAAATATAACGAAGTAACTAATATTATTAGTCAAAAAGTTACTGCATATAAAATTATCAGAACGGAGAATGTAGAAGAAAAGATAAGTGTTTACTTTAATATAAGTGTAAGTGAAGACTTTAATTTTCAAGAACTTATTGCTGATCTCAAAGATAGTGACCAAGAGATTGACTTTAATATGGTTGAATCAGGAGTGAATTGGTAATCATTCTCTCTAATGCTAAAGAAAAGCAACTTTAAGGCAAAAAAGAAACAATTTTATTATTTTGTTTCATTATCAATATTAATATTTTCTTTTTTTATCTATTTCATAGATTTAGGTAAGATTTTTGATTCTGAAAAACAACAGCTTCAAAGCTTTGCATCTTCATTCTCCACTCCTACACAGCTGTTTGATAAGGGCGATACGCCTTCTTTTGGGCATCTATCGGGCAAAGATCTATTACCATTATCATATAATCTTTCAAAATCTGTTCTTGATGAAATTCTGGGAAAAGAAAATCCAAATCTTAAAAAAATCAAGATTTTTATAAAATTTAAAAATTTTGAAAGAATTCTAAAAGATCGTGAAAGAGCGCTTATAGATAATATAAATGTGGATTCTAAAAATGTTGCATGTAAAGTTTCTGATGGAATTAATGTGTACAAATGCAAAGTGAAGCTTAAAGGCAATCGTTCAGATCACTGGAAATCAGTAAAAAGAATGAGCTTAAGAATCACTGTCAAAGATGGGCTGATTCATGGAATGAAAGAATTTGCACTCCAAAAACCCGGTTCTAGACAATTTCCTTACGATCGTGTTTTTCATGATTTAAATAATAAGCTAGGTGGATTGTCTGCAATTAGACAAGAATTTTATGATGTAACTTTCAATGGCGAAAGTTGGGGTGTAATGAATGCAGAGCCAGTAATTGATGAAAAATTTTTAGAATTACAAGAAGTTAAAAGATTGGGTATTTTTCGTATTTCTGATGAAAATAGGTCAGCTTATTTTAGAAGATGGAATGATGGAAGATATCTAGAATATTTCATTTCTGACCCTAGTGTTACTATAAATATTCGGGGCAATGAGACTGAAATCCTTCAGGACCCCATACTAAAGGAAATTTATAGTCATGTTCATCTTTCAATATCAAATCATGATGCTAGTATTTTTGATAGAGAAGCACTGATAGGAAATCTAGCTTTAGCTCTTACCTGGGGTGACATACACTCGCTAGCACCGAGAAATATGTGGCTTACATGGAATCCTTATGAAAAGCATCTTGAGCCAATATTAACTGATCAGGGGTATTGGAGGGATATAGGAGAATATATAAATGCTCTTTCAGATCTACCCTTCGTATATAAAATATTATTCAGACAGAATCCGCTTAGCCAAGATGAATTCCTAAAGGAGTTAATATATCTTGATGATTTTTTTAAAATTAATAATCCAGTTCAAGCTGTAAATAATTTAAAACAGGAATATTTTCAGAACGATCAAAAGTTTTCAAAAACATCAATTTTTTCAAATTTATCTTTTTTAAGAGAAAACCTTCCAGAAATTGTTCAAAAGATTAATTTAATTTCCAGTAAAATTAATGAAGAAATTCAACAAAAAAAAATTACATCTGAGCAACTCAAAAAAATAGATAAAGTAAGTGAAATATTTCATTTTGATGATGGGACAATAAGAATATTTAATCTATTAGGAGACGAGATAAGAGTAGATGCAATTAATGTAAATGAAGATGAAATTAAAATTAATAAAATTATACCTCCCTCAAAACTTCAATCTCTGAGCTTTATTGATGTAAAGACCAAGTTTATTGGATCTTATAGTGAGGCTATATCGATTAAATTTAATGTAAATGGCGTAGATAAAATTAATAAAAATAATTACTCTTTTACTAACATAAATTATGAATTGAATTCGCCTAAAGAAGCAAGTAATTTATGTGAATATGATGAGTTAAATAATTACTGTAAATTAAAAGGGATATTGGATATTAATCAAAGTATGGTTTTTGATTCTAGAATAGTTGTTGAGCCTGGAACTCAAATCAATATAAACCAAGGTGGTAACTTGATATTTAATTCATCTGTTTTAATGAATGGCACAAAAGATGAGCCAATAAATATTGTAGGGAATGGCACTGGAGGAATATATATAAAAAATCATAATGGACAAATTTCTGTTATCAAAAATACAAACTTTTCAAATTTAGCAACAATGAATTCTTTATTAAGTAGGTATACCGGTTCAATAAATGGATACGGGGGTACATTTAATCTTGAGAACGTCAGCATTGCAAATGGAAAAGCTGAAGATCAATTGAATATAATTAACGCTAAAGTAAATATATCCGGATTAAAAATTAATAATGCTGTTTCAGATGCTTTTGACTGTGATTTTTGTGAAGGTACTATCAAAAATATTAGCCTCGAAAATGTAGGCGGAGATGGCCTGGATGTTTCTGGGTCAAATCTCAGTGTTTTTAATATGCATGCAAAAAACATTAAGGATAAGGCTTTTTCAGTTGGAGAAAAGTCATTTGCAGTCATAGATGGTGCTTCATATGATGAAGTTGCAACAGGTATTGCAGTTAAGGACTCTAGCGTCGTAGAGGCGTCAAATATTTCTCTTAAAAATGTAGAGTATGATCTGTTTATGACCTATATTAAAAAGCCATTTTATAAAGGTGATACTAAATTAGAGGTAAAAGATTATAGTGTTAATAGCGAATTTGAAACTAATTTATGTGTTAGAGAAAAAGGTACTTTTTTAATTGTTAATGGTAAAAATTGTGAAATCTCTGAAATAAATATTGATGAGCTATATCAAGGAAGAATGAAGAAATAATGAAACTCTCAGAAGACAGTATTCGACAGGAGATAAAATATAAAGTTTTTTTTATGGATATACCAAAACTTTATGATTGGTTATACCGGGATTCATTTTTTCAAGAAAGCTATAGTCCTAGAATGGTGAATTCTTTGTATTTTGATACTCCAAATTATGATTTTGCATCAAGTAATATGTCCGGAGAGTCAGAGAGAATTAAAGTTAGAGCACGTTGGTATGGAGAGTTGGATCAAAAATTTTTAGACAGCTTTTTATCTAACTCACAACAATTTATATTTGAGGTAAAAAGAAAGATTAATAGTGTTAGCGACAAATTAAATATTGGTCAAGTAACTTATGAAAATAAAGAAAACTATGTATCCAGAGTAAATTCAATTCAAGAATCGCTAGAAAAAATCGCTAGAAATCAACCCGCACTTTCGGCTTTTAATTTATTAAGCACAATATTCACAAACTATGAACGTGAATATTATGAATTGAAAAGTGATAATAATATAAGACTTACTATAGATAAAGATATTTCCTATTGTAGTAGTAAAACACCATCAGATATTTTAATGTTAGCGAAAGACTATGTAATAGTTGAATTAAAGTTCAATCCAAAATCAAGAAAAAAAGTAAACACTTTGATGAAAAATTTTCCGTTTAGACAGGTTAGATCCTCCAAATTTCTATCTTCACTTACTCAAATACAGAGAGTATCATATTAACTGTTATATTTTTTGCTACCCCTGCTGTATTGTTGCCAGGGGTTGCTAGAAATAGTATCAATAGCTCTTCTTATTTCTTCTATTGGAGTTCAAACTTTTGGAGCCAATAATCTGTAAGAATTTCTGCAGCCAATTTGCACCCATTTTTGTTTGAATATGCCTATAAACTAGGTGTTTCATACAAAGTTTGTATGAGAAAAATTTATGGATATTTACCCTTTTTAAATAATTTTTTCTCCTAGGTAAAAAACTTGTTCCCCTCCAGGCCAACTTAGCTCGATATTACCAAGATATTTTTTCCATACAACATTCTCGCGTTCAATATATTTTTTAAAAAAATCATCATTTAGAGTCCATACATGCTCACCATGTGGTGAAGAAGGGTCAATCAAGCGACCATCTAAACCACGTTCTTCCCATGGAGCTTGAATTAAAACGTATTTTTGTGATGCCTCTAAAAGTTCATCAACAAAACTTCTTGGATCATCAACGTGCTCAATTACATTGCTGCAGTATACTAGGTCAACTTTCCCAATACTCTGCTCCCATTTATATACTGGAATGGATCTAGAAAAACGTTTTAAACCATTATTAACACCACTATTGCTTAAGTCATGAAGATATATTTTAGCTTTAGGGAAAAAAATGTTTAAAACAGGTGCTGCATCTCCATTGGCGCAACCAAAGTCTAATATTGTGTTAACACTTCTAAAATTATCTTTATTTATGTTCGCAAAAGCTCCTACTGCAAAGTAAGTATTTTGTTCACCTCCCCCAACAAATAACCAGTTGTATTTCAATCTAAAGTCCCAATACTTTTTGCTATTAACTTCAGAAAAATTTATTGCATTTGTAATCTTGCGCCAAATAAAAACTACTGATCTTTTTATAAAGAGAATAAATCCATCTCTTTGAAGAATTTTAAAATATTTGATCATTTTTTTTCCTAAATTTACTAATAATGTTGTAAGTAATTATATGTTATGTGAGAGCAAAAATATGACTAATCCAATTAAATAATTTTTCATTTTTATTCCCACTCAATAGTGGCTGGGGGTTTACTTGAGATATCGTAAACCACTCTGCTAACTTCTTCTATCTCATTTACTATTCGGTTAGATACATGCTCTAAAAACTCATAAGGAAGATGCGCCCATCTTGCAGTCATAAAATCTACTGTCTCTACTGCTCTTAGAGCTATAACTTCAG
>Ga0213868_10003430_pt1 | contig 14781 bp, 14 predicted proteins | sample PICome_9_FD_160087 | JGI IMG/M metagenome (GOLD analysis project Ga0213868, IMG submission 160087) | Coastal seawater microbial communities near Pivers Island, North Carolina, United States - PICO127 | ecosystem: Environmental > Aquatic > Marine > Coastal | place: USA: North Carolina...
GCAAAAGTTTTAGGTTTAGACCCTCAGCAAACAAAACAATTTACACCCATGCTTTTAAATTTAATGAAGTTGTTTGTTGAAAAAGACTTAGCACTCTTAGAAATTAACCCACTAGTAATTACCAGTGGCGGTAAACTGCATTGTTTAGATGCAAAAATTAATATTGATTCAAATGCTATCTATAGGCAACCTGAAATTGAAGAAATGCATGACTCGTCTCAAGAAGATCCCAGAGAGTCTGAGGCAGCAAAAAATGATTTGAGCTATGTTTCCTTAGATGGAAATATTGGATGCATGGTAAATGGCGCCGGTTTGGCAATGGGAACAATGGATACTATTAAATTTTATGGTGGTAATCCAGCAAATTTTTTAGATGTTGGAGGTACTGCAACACAAGAAAGAGTTGCTAAGGCATTTAAACTAATATTGGCAGACCCAGAAGTAAAAGTAGTTTTGGTCAATATCTTTGGTGGAATTGTAAGATGCGATCTTATAGCTGAAGGAATTCTTGCTGCAATTGAGGAGGTAGGTGTAGAAATACCGGTAGTGGTTAGGCTTGAAGGTAATAACGCAGAAATTGGTTCACAAATACTATTAGAATCAGGTGTAAAAATAGAAAGTAAAAATGATTTAGCTGAAGCAGCTAAAAAAGCAGTGGAGTTATCAAAATGAGTATATTAATAAATGATGATACTAGAGTTTTAGTTCAAGGATTTACTGGATCACAAGCTACGCTTCATTCTGAGCAAGCCATAGAGTATGGTACTAATATTGTTGGAGGCGTAACACCCGGCAAAGGCGGAAAAACTCATCTTGGCAAACCCGTATTTGATACAGTTCAAGAAGCTGTAAAAAATGTTGACCCCAATGCATCATTAATATTTGTACCAGCACCATTTTGCAAGGATTCAATTCTAGAAGCAGCTGAATCAGGAATTAAACTTATAATTTGTATAACTGAAGGAGTTCCAACTCTTGATATGTTAGTGGTTAAAAAGAGAGTTGATGAGCTAGGCATAACCTTAATAGGACCAAACTGTCCTGGGATAATTACTCCTGGCAAGGGCAAAATGGGTATTATGCCAGCAAGCATTCATATACCAGGATCAATTGGAATTATCTCTCGATCCGGCACACTAACTTATGAGGCGGTAAAACAAACTACTGATTTGGGAATGGGTCAAAGTTCTTGCGTTGGTATTGGTGGAGATCCTATACCTGGATCATCATTTATTGATATTTTAAAGATGTTTGAGGATGATTCTCAAACTCAAGCAATAGTAATGGTTGGTGAGATTGGTGGTTCTGCTGAAGAAGAAGCAGGAGAATACATTAAGAATCATGTCACCAAACCAGTAATATCCTATATTGCAGGTCAAACAGCACCCGCTGGAAAAAGAATGGGTCATGCTGGTGCTATTATTGCTGGTGGCAAGGGTACAGCATCAGATAAAATAAAAACTTTAAAAGATTGCGGTGTGCATATAGCTGAAAACTTAGTCGATATTGGTTCTAAAGTGGCAGAGGTTCTCGGTCGTTAAATTTAAAAAATAACTTCTTTTTAATTACCCATCTTAATCTTAGTATTGATAAGATTGAAAATATTGTTAAACCGATAATCATACCAACCCACATTCCAGCTGCCCCAAACGGCTCGCTAAAACCATACATTGTTAAAAAATAACCAGCTGGTATAGCAAACATCCAATAAGATATGAATAATAGTATCATGGGAGCAAAGGTATCTTTAAAGCCCCTTAAACTTCCAACTGCTGCCATTTGTATTCCATCAGGAAGTTGAAATATAGCTGCAAAAATAAGTAAGCTAGTCGCAATATTTATTGCATTTAAATCATTGCTATATAGATATACAATCTGGTCTCTCACTAGCAAAATTGTTAAACAAGTCATAATAGAACCAATTATGCACAAATAAATAGTTGAATAAGATGCAATTTTTGCTTGTGCATAATTATCTTCTCCAACAAGATTACCAACTCTTGTAGCAGCTGCCAAACCAATAGATAGTGGAAGCATAAAAAACAAGCTTGCTATATTTAATGCTATGTAATGACCAGCAACAATAGTCTCACCAAGACTACCCAAAATAAGAGCTGCCCCTGAGAACATACTCAATTCAATAAAAATTCCAAAACCAATAGGAGTGCCTAATTTAAAAATTTCTTTGGTAGTTTCCAGTGAAGGAGGAGTGAACTCAGAAAATGGCTTTGTGGAACTATAGTTTTTTGATAAATGTATATAAAAAATCAGAGTTAACATCATAAGAAAAGATACTAGAGTTGTTGCTATTCCACATCCAACTCCCCCAAGTTTTGGAATACCAAAGTACCCATATACAAAAATTATATCAAGAGGAATATTAAGCAACATTCCAAAAAAAGCTATATAAAATACAGGTCTTGTAAGAGCCATACCCTCGCTATAACACCTAAGAGTAGTAAATATCGTCATAAAAATAATGCCAACAGATAGAGCTTTAAGATATGAGCTAGATATAGAGGTGATTGAATTATCAATTGGTAAATAAGATAAAAAGTTTCCCATAAAAAATAAAATAATACATACCGCTAATCCAAGAAAAAATGAAATCCATAAAGCTTCTCTAAGTTTCTTGCCTATTTTTTCATATTTTTTTGATCCGTAAAGCTGTGCAACTATTGGAGTAACAGCAAAAATTACACCAGCAATCAAAAACCAAATAGTATTAAATATTGCAGACCCAACCCCCAGACCAGCTAAATCTGCTGAACTTGCTCTTCCAGCAACTATAGTATCAGTAGTACCCATCAACATATAAGAAAGCTGTGATCCCAATATAGGAATCCCAATTTGTATCAGTTTTTTGAATTCAAAAGCGTGCAATCTAAACAATTTTTCTTAATAAATAATTTTTTGCTACTTTATCATATTAAAATGTATTTTTTTTGGAGATTATTATTAGAAAAGATAACAGACCTTATTGGTTAAAAAAAATTACAAATAGGCTTATAAATATTTATGTTGATCATTTTCTAAAGCCACAATTTCTGAGATTAGGAAAAGGCGGTGCCTTCTTTAAACCAAGGTTTATAAAATTATTTGGTACCAATATTTCAATTGATGATTATCCAACTTTAATTGGAGCGCCTGATGCTTACATTCAATTTACTGCATGGAATGTAGGAGGGTGGAGCGGTTCAATAGAAGTAGGCAAATATTGCTTAATTACTCCTGGAGTTAGAATAATGGCAGCAGAAAGCATCTCTATAGGAGATTCTTGCATGATTGCTCATGGAGCTTATATTTCAGATGCTGATTGGCATGGGATATATGATCGCGCAGAACCAGTTGGTAATACAAAACCGGTTATTCTTAAAGATAATGTGTGGATTGGAGATGGCGCAATTATTTGCAAAGGGGTAACAATTGGAGAAAATAGCATAATTGGTGCAGGTTCTGTAGTAACTAAAAATGTTCCAGCTAACACGATTTTTGCTGGCAACCCAGCAAGATTTGTTAAATCTATTGATGATCAAGATTTTAATTCCAGAGCTAATTTCTTTAGTGATCCAAAAAAGTTAGCTATGGATTTTGATTTACTTGATAAACATTCGTTAAAAGATAATACACTTCTTGGTTGGTTAAAATCCCTAACTTTTCCTAGTAGTAAAAATTAGAATGAAAATTGTAGCTGATATCTCTATTAAAGATATTGATACAATATTCCCTCTTCTAAGAGGTTTTGATGATGCCTCTATAAACTTCCTCGAGACAGCAGATATAGTCAATTCAAATATTGTTGATGCAGATGCGCTTTTAGTCAGATCACACACCAATGTAAATAAACAACTTCTTTTATCTTCGAATATTAAATGGATTGGCTCAGCCACCGCTGGCATAGATCATATTGACACTAATTACTTAGATACCAATAATATAATTTGGTTTAATGCCAAAGGCTGTAATTCACTCTCAGTATGCAATTATGTTTTATCTTCTCTCTACCAACTTAAAAAAGACAAAATCTTTAAAGAATCTGATACGGTGGGCATAATTGGGTACGGCAATATTGGAAAGAGACTTAAAAATATTTTAGATAATTTAAATATTAATAATATTGCTTATGATCCTTTTTTAAAAAGTAAAGTTCTAAGTAGTATCTCTGAAATTATGCAAGCTGAAATCATAACCATTCATACCCCCTTAACTTACATGACAAAATTTGCAACAAATAACTTGGTAGACACTGAATTTCTAGAAAAATCAAACAGCCATTCCATTATCAACACTTCAAGAGGGGGTATAGTATCTGAAGTAGATATCTTAAAAAGTAAACAGAATTATATAGCTGATGTTTGGGAGAATGAGCCCCATCTAAAAAATTCAATTATGGATTGTTATATTGCAACACCTCACATTGCCGGTCACAGCTTTGAGGGAAAAGTTAAAGGGACCATAGACACCCTTTTTGGATTAATGAATTTCTTAAATTTTGATAAAAATATAGTTAACAAAAACCTAAAACTTATCGATAATCTTTATCAGTCAAGTGCAAAGAGCTATAAATATCTTAAAGATTTTAACGATAATTATGATATTGAGATAGAGTCAAATAGATTTAAAGACTTATTTAAAAATATCCATAAAAACAACTTTAATAAATTAAGATCTTCTCATCTCAATAGACATGATCTTTCTATATATAAAATATAAGTATATTTAATATATAGATGAAACTGCTTTGTACCAATTCCAATGTTAATTCTGATAATATGGTCAATTACTAATTAATATATATATTTATTAGTTATATATAGATATCAGAACTGCACATATATATTTAAAATAAGATTGTGGAGAAGTTATGAAAAATGATGAACTTATTGATCATTTAAAGAATAATAACGAACAACAGCTAGATCATCTTGAAAATGCCTTGCCTATAATTAAAAAATTACTAGTTCTTCTTCTCGAAGATGAAAAGTCTTCAATATTGACGTTTTTTAGATCCGATGTTTATAAATATTTTTTTCTTTTAACTTTCATGGTTGAATATTTTGATGGTGATGAGATATCTCAAGAGCATGCTATATCTCTTGTTCCGCAGAAATACGCATCTAGAATTAAAAGACTACAAGTCCTTAAACAGGCAGTTGAGCTTGGATATATTATTGAAAAATCATCTACAGTAGACAAAAGAAGAAGAATATACTCTCCGTCAACTCAGTTAGTTGCCGAATTCCTTGAGGGAGCTAATAACATAAATAATATCTTCGAAAATTAGTTAATATCTATTTTTACTACATTTACTTAATTATATTTATTACAATTATGTTATGAGTAAAATAAAAAAAACTGATCAGGAGTGGAAAGGTTCTTTATCAGACGAATCTTTTAAAGTAACAAGAGAGTCTGCTACAGAAAGACCGTTTACTGGTAAATACTGGGACTTTGATGAAAGTGGTATTTATAAATGTATTTGTTGCTCTGAACCTCTATTTGAGTCGCAAACAAAATTTGATGCTGGTTGCGGATGGCCTAGCTTCTTTGTACCTATTGAGAGCTCATCAGTCACCGAACATGAAGACAATTCATTATCTAGAACAAGAACTGAAATAAAATGCTCAAAATGTGATGCTCATCTCGGTCATGTTTTTGAAGATGGCCCAGATCCAACAGGATTGAGATATTGTATAAATTCAGTAGCCCTTGATTTTGATGCAAAATAATAGAACCACTTGAATCAAACTAGCAAAAAACAACCTAATCTTTTTAGTTCATTAAAAAAAGTAAGTGGATGGACTGGTTTATCAAGATTATTTGGTTTATTTAGAGATATAGCAACAACAGGCTTGCTTGGAGCCTCATATTTGCATGATATTTTTATCGTTATCTTAAAAATTCCAAATTTATTTAGAAGATTTTTTGCAGAAGGAGCATTCAATCAAGCCTTTATACCAGTTTACAGTGACTACTATAAAGAAAATAATGAGCGCTTATCAAAAGAGTTTTTAAATTCTCTCTTAGGAACACTATTAGTATTTCTATTTTGTTTTACCGTCATAGTTCTACTTTTTTCACCACTGGTAGTCATGATATTTGCTCCAGGATTTTATTCAGACCCAATAAAGCAGAATATATCAGTAGATATTTTAAGAATTATGTTTCCATACCTATCATTGATATCTCTTGTTGCTTTTGCATCTGGAATTCAAAACACGCATTCAAAATTTTCAGTACCAGCAGCAACACCTATAATTTTTAATTTATGCCTAATTCTAACTGCATATAAAATAGCACCTTTGTATTCAATACCTATCTATCCTCTAGCCTGGGGTGTTTTGGTAGCTGGTATTTTACAATTTATAATTCAATTAGCACCACTTTCAGCAATTGATAGGCTTCCTGTTCCTAAGTTTAATCTTAATCATCCTGGAGTGAAAAAAGTTTTATTAGTAATGTTACCCGCACTATTTGCAGGCGGGATTATGCAAATAAATATACTTGTAGATACAATATTTGCTTCACTACTTGAGACCGGAAGCCCTACCTGGCTTTATATTTCTGATAGATTAATTCAATTACCCATGGGAGTATTTGCTATAGCAATCGGGACTATTCTTCTTCCCCTGCTATCAAATATTGATTTTGATACCAACAAGATAGATTTTATTAAAAGTGTTAAAAAAGCTCAAAAAGTAGTATTAATAATAGGGCTTCCTTCATGTATTGGGATATATTTTTGTGCTGAACATATTATTAGTACTATTTTTTTTAGAGGTGAATTTACAAATGTTGATGTAATTAAGACTTCATTAAGTTTAGAGATTTTAGCCCTTGGACTTCCATTTTTTATGTTAATGAAAATATTAATACCTGCTTTTTTTTCTAGAAAGATAACCAAGGTCCCAGTTTTAATAGCCTTAGTTTCATTAATATTAAATATTCTTCTTAATTATATATTTGCTTTTATTTATGGGTATGGGCATGTGGGGATTGCAATGGGGAGTTCAATTGCAGCACTTGTAAGTGTTTTAATTCTTGAGTGTATATTAGCTCGAGAAGGAATAGTTAAGCTCAGCAACCCATTTAATAGGTTTAATTTATCTTTGTTAGCATCATGCTTTGCTCTGTCTTTATTTTTATACCAATTTAATCAATATTTCATCTTTTCTGATATAGACGCTTTTAGCAAAATATTATTTTTATCTTTAGAAGTAGCTATCTCGGTTTTAATATATTTTTCATGTATTAAAATATTTTTAGGTAGTGAGTTCAAAAAACTGTTATCTGAATAATAAAATGTACTTAATTAGAGGCCAAAATAATATTAATCTTTTTAAAAAAAGATTTCCAGAGGTTCAGCTTTCTGCAACCATTGGAAATTTTGATGGTTTGCATTTGGGTCATAAGTCTATTCTTAAGTCTATTAAAGATGATGCTAAAAATAGAAATTCTAAAACCATTGTTTTTTTTACTGAACCACATGCATCAGAATATTTTGCAAAAAAAAATAATAATATTGAAATCTCTCCTCCTAGACTTTCTCCTTGGAGGGAGAAAGTTAAACTTCTTGATGAAGAAGGTATAGATTTTGGATTCTTCTTAAAGTTCAATGATACTCTTCGGTCAATGTCTCCAGAGAGTTTTATTGAAGAAATTTTAGGTTCACTAGATTTAGTTTCTTTAAAAGTAGGAGATGATTTTAGATTTGGAGCAGATAGAGCAGGAGATTTTAAATTTTTAAAAAATTGGGGTGACATTAATAAAGTCTCAATATCAAATACACCCACTTTTTTACATGAAGAGAAAAGAGTGAGTAGTACATGGATAAGAGAGTCATTACTTAAGAGTAATTTTTCACTAGCATCAAAACTTTTAGGCAGGCCTTATACTTTTTCTGGTAAGGTCGTAGAAGGTCAGCAGCTAGGAAGAACTATTGGTGTTCCAACAGCCAACCTGTGGATTCCGAAGCAAAAACTACCAATTTCTGGAGTTTATGCGGTCAAATGTTTGCTTGAAAAAGAAATTTATAAAGGAATTGCTAATATGGGAGTAAGGCCTACAGTTAATGGCACTAAGCCTGTTCTAGAAGTTCATATATTTGATTTCAATAGAGATATATATTCAAAGAGACTGGAGGTTGAATTTAAACATAAAATTAGAGATGAAAAGAAGTTTAAAGATCTTAATCTGTTAAAATCTCAAATTCAAAAAGATATATCAATAGCCAAAGAGTTATTAAGATAAAAAATTATGGCCACAAACTACAGAGATACGCTTAACCTACCAGAAACAGAATTATCCATGAAAGCTGGCCTACCTAGAAAGGAACCAGAAATTCTAAGCTTCTGGAATGATATTGATTTGTATAACAAGATAAGGAAGCTTAATGATGGCAATGAGAGGTTTATTCTTCATGATGGCCCTCCTTATGCAAATGGCCCAATTCATTTAGGACATTCAGTTAATAAAATCTTAAAAGATATTACTATTAAATCAAAAACTTTAAGCGGTTATGATGCGCCTTATGTGCCTGGCTGGGACTGTCATGGATTGCCAATTGAACTAAATGTAGAGAAGAAGCATGGAAGGCGAAGTGAAGTAGTCTCTGACAAAAAACTCTTTCAGGAAGCCTGCAAAGAATATGCTCTCACTCAAATAGATAAGCAAAAAGAGGATTTTATTAGACTTGGAGTTTTTGGTGAGTGGGAAAATCCTTATAGAAGCTTGGATTCAACATTTGAAGCTGATGTTGTTAGAGCCCTTGGAAAAATTTTTGAAAAAGGTCATATCCATAAAGGTGAGAAACCAGTTAATTGGTGTCAAGATTGTGGCTCGGCTCTAGCAGAAGCAGAAGTAGAGTATATGGATAAAGTCTCTAAATCTATTGATGTAAGTTTCAAAGTCTCTGATAAGTATGTAAGCAAGGTAAATGAGGTATTTAATCAAATTAATATTGATAATATTTCATTTGTAATTTGGACCACGACACCATGGACAATTCCATCAAATGTTGCTGTTTGCATCAATCCTGATCTTAACTATGCATTGGTAAAAAAAGATCATGCTTTCATAATTATTGCTGAAGAAATGGTAGATTCCTGCGGTCTAAGATGGAAATCTGATATGGAAATTATATCAGTTGTAAAGGGTAGTTCATTCGGCAATATAGAACTGCAACATCCATTCATTAACAGAAAGTCAATTTTACTGGAAGGCGACCATGTTACAACTGAGGCTGGTACTGGTTGTGTTCATACAGCTCCAGCACATGGGTTAGATGACTTTAATATATGCAAAAAAAATAATATAGAAGTATACAAAGCCTTGAATGCTAGAGCTTTATTCACATCAGATTTTGACTTTATTGAAGGGCTTCCTCCGCTTAAAGCAGATGAAAAGATCATTCAAAAACTTTCTGATGTTCATGCTCTCGTATCAGTGGAGAATTATGACCATTCATATCCACACTGCTGGAGGCACAAAACCCCTCTAATCTTTACAGCTACAGCTCAATGGTTTATTTCAATGAACAAAGCCAACCTTTTATCAGATGCTAAAGAAGTTGTTGATAGTGTGAACTGGGAGCCATCATGGGGGCTCCAAAGAATTAATTCAATGCTCAATGATAGACCAGATTGGTGTATCTCTAGGCAAAGAAACTGGGGCGTACCAATTACCCTTGTTATAAATAAAGAGACTGGAGAGATACATCCTGATCAAGATAAACTATTTATAAAATTTGCCGACCTAATAGAAAAAGAGGGCATCTCTGCATGGAGTTCACTAGACCTGTCTGAATACATGGATGATTATGATCAATATATTAAAGTTACAGATTCTCTTGATGTATGGTTTGATTCAGGGGTGACCCATTTTGCTGTCACCGATGATAGGTTTGGCAAGGATACTGTGGCAGATTTATATCTTGAAGGTTCAGATCAGCATAGAGGCTGGTTCCAATCTTCATTATTAACATCAATGGCCATGAATAACAGAGCTCCATATAAATCGGTTTTAACACATGGTTTTGTGGTTGATGAAAATGGAAGAAAACAATCAAAATCTCTTGGGAATGTAGTATCTCCACAGAAAGTCTGGGATAGTCTTGGAGCTGATATTCTAAGATTATGGGTTGCTTCAACAGACTTTAGGAGCGAAATGGTTGCGTCTGATGAAATCTTAAAGAGGGTATCAGATCAATATAGAAGAATAAGAAATACATTGAGATTTGTTCTTGGTAATCTCCATGATTTTAGTAATAAAGATTCCATAGAAATGAAAGATCAGGTGGAGCTTGATAAATGGATTATTAATGCTTCAAAGGAGCTTGAGGAGAATGTTTTGAAGGATTATGAGAATTACTCATATCATACCGCTGTTCAAAAAATTCATAATTTTTGTGTAAATGAATTGGGCGGAATATATTTAGATATTGTTAAGGATAGGCTTTACACCACCGGTAAAAACTCAAATGCTAGAAGGTCATGCCAAACAAGCTTGGATTATATTTGCAATATTCTTGTAAGGCTTATTGCTCCAATTCTCTCATTTACAGCTGAAGAAATATGGCAAACTCACCCATCCTTAAAAAATCAAAGCGAATCAATTTTTCTAGATAGATATGGTTATAAAGATATAAGCATTGAAGGAAGTATAACTTCAGAAGATTGGTCAAGGATTTTCGAAATTAAAGATCTTGTCAACCAATCAATAGAGAAGATGAGATCTGAAAATAGCATCAAAGGATCGCTTGACTCAATTGTTAATTTAAATTTAAAAGAAGATGATTATAATTTATTAAATAAAATAGGTGATGAGCTCCATTTTATTTTTATTTCAAGCGATGCGAAGATTAAAAAAGCTGATAATTTTTCAATAGATATTTCTGTTTCTGAAGACCCTAAATGTTCAAGGTGTTGGCATAGATGCTCTTCTGTTGGGACTATTGAAGGCCATGAAGAGGCATGCTCCAGATGTGTAGAAAATATTGAAAATGATGGAGAGTTAAGGCATTTTGTATAAATTCTATCCTTATCTCTTCATTTCATTATTAGTTTTAGTTGATTTATTAATTAAATACTACTCTATTGAAAATTTATTATTTGGACAGCCAAAACCTTTTATACCTTTTGTAGATTTATTGCTAATTTATAATTCCGGAATAGCCTTTGGAATGTTTGACTTAGACCAAAAAATTTTTTCAAATATTATATTTTTAATCGGTATGCTAATTGTCGCTTATTTAGCCAGCATTCTTAGAAATGAAAAAAATACTCTTAAGATTTATAGTCTTGCAATGATTATAGCCGGAGCATTGGGCAATTTGATTGACAGAGCACCAGATGGTCAAGTTACAGATATGTTTCATTTAATAGTTATGGATTATTCATTTTTTGTATTTAATCCAGCAGATGCATTTATTTCAATTGGTGCAGTAATATTGATCACATCAGAATTTTTTTATAAAAATGAAAATGCTTGAAAAGCAAATTAAGCTTGCCAATCCAAGAGGGTTTTGTGCCGGAGTAGACAGGGCTATCGATATTGTAAATAGAGCTCTTGAGATTCATGGCGCACCTGTATATGTAAAGCATGAAGTTGTTCATAATAAATTTGTAGTAGAAGACCTCAAAAAAAGAGGAGCTATATTTATTGAAGAAATTAATGAGATACCTGATGGCTCTCTTGTTATTTTCAGTGCGCATGGAGTCTCTGATAAAGTCGAAGCCGAAACAAAGGAAAGAAATTTGGATTTTTATGATGCCACTTGTCCGCTAGTAACAAAAGTACATATGGAAGTTGTAAGACATGCCAGAGCCAATAGAGATATCATCCTAATTGGCCATGAAGGTCATCCTGAGGTGGAGGGAACAATGGGAAGACATATAGATAAAAAAAATAGCAACATTTATTTAGTTCAAGATGATAAAGAGGCTTTAGAAATACAAGTTAGTAACCCAAAAAACCTTGCAATTGTTACGCAAACAACACTTAGTGTTGATGATACTAAATCAATTATTTCTTCGCTTAGAGAAAGATTTCCAGCTATAAAAATACCTAAGAAAGATGATATATGTTATGCAACCCAAAATAGACAAGATGCTGTTAAACAACTTGCTCTAGAGTCTGATTTCATGATTGTTGTTGGATCAGAAAATAGTTCAAATTCAAATCGGTTAAAAGAGCTAGCAGAAAAATGTGGTTGTAAATCTGTTCTCATAGACTCTTTTAGCGATCTTGATTTAAGGCAGATAGAAGGATTAAATAAAATCTCTATAACTGCTGGAGCATCAGCTCCAGAAGAAAGAGTCCAAGAGATTGCTACCTCAGTTAAAAATTATACAAATGCTAAGATAATTGAACATGGTATTGATAAGGAGAATATCTATTTTAAATTACCTCCTAAATTAAGATAAATGGAAATAAAGAATCATAGGTTAACAAACATAAATTTTTTGAGGTCGCCAAACTTTAATGAACGACCAGAGGGAGCTTTAATTAATATGATTATTATTCACAGTATTAGCTTGCCGCTAGGTGAATATGAAAATGACAATGTTGAAAGATTCTTTCTAAACAAGCTTGATAAATCTTTACATACTTCTTTTAAGGAATTAAATAATCTAAAAGTTTCCTCTCATCTTTATATAAAAAGAAATGGAGAGATAATCCAGTTTGTTCCTTTTGATAGAAGAGCCTGGCATGCAGGAGAGTCTAGCTTTAGGGGCCAAGATAATTGCAATGATAATTCAATTGGTATTGAGCTTGAGGGCACTGATAATTCAGAATTTAATCATCACCAGTACGACTCTTTAAAAAAAGCCATAAAATTACTTACTTCAACTTATTCAGAAATCTCAATAGATAGAATTGTTGGACATTCTGATGTCGCTCCAAATAGAAAAACTGACCCCGGCCAGCTTTTTGATTGGGGCATACTTAAAGGCATAGCATGATTTATAAGCTTATAAGTATTTTTTTGTTAGGTTTTACATCCGGACTGCCTTACATTTTAGTCTTTTCAACTATTGGTATATGGCTTGCAACACTCGATATAAGTATCTCATCGATTGCAATGTTCTCATCGATAACAATTATCTATGCATTAAAAATATTTTGGGCACCATTAGTTGATAGCATTTCTATACCTTTTCTTCATAAGATTGGTAATAGAAAAGGTTGGATTTCTCTAATGCATATTCTAATAATCCTAATTTTATTTCTAATTTCGTTTATAGACCCTGAAGAAAATATTATTTTACTTGCTTGTTTTGTTGGTTTGATAGCTTTATTTGGATCTTTTCAAGATATTGCAGTAGATGCATATCGAATTGAGCTTGCTGATATCGAGGATCAAGGCTTATTAGCAGGCTTATATCAATATGGATATAGACTTGCAATGTTATTTGCAACAACCGGAGCTTTGCTTATTGCAACTAGAGTTGGGTGGACGATAGTTTTTAAGATTATGGCAGCCTCTATGCTCTTAGGATTTATAGGATTAAGTTTAACTAAAGAGAGTAATAAAAAATCAATAAATAAATTAAATTTTACAAACTCAATCCTGAATCCATTAAAAGATATTTTTAATAGATTTGGTTTATATGCATCAATTGTCCTAATGACGATAATAGCTACCTATAGATTGACAGACATCGTTGCTGGCTCAGTTATATCACCATTTTATTATAAAATCGGATACTCATTAGATGAGATAGCTCTTGTGGCGAAAACTACTGCATTATTATGTTCAATGATAGGTATTTTAGCTGGTGGTTTTTTGGTTAAAGTATTAAAAATTTATAAAGCATTAATATTAGGAGCTTTATTAATGATGATAACTAACTTGGGTTTTGCATATCTAGCAGTGTCTGGTAAATCACTATTAAACTTATCTGTAGTAGTGGGATTAGATAGCATAACTGCAGGAATAGTTGGAACTGTTAACATTGTCTTTCTTACAAGCTTGGTTTCAAAAGAATATACAGCTTTCCAGTATGCTCTTTTTACATCCTTGATGGCAGTTTTTGGAAAAATTCTTTCATTCTTTTCTGGTATAGGGGTAGATCAGCTTTCATTAAGTTCTGGCTATGATCAAGGATGGATGATGTTTTTTATATTTACATCATTATTAACTCTTCCCTCTATGCTGCTTATACTATTTTATAAAAATAAATATGCAAAGATATAGTAAGTTTTTTAGAGTAATATTTTTTGTATCTATAGCTTTAGTAGCCTACTTTAGTATCATTTCAGCTAATAAAATTCCATATATTGCAGCCCTAAGCTTTATATCAGACAAGTTGTTACATTTCATAATTTTTCTTTCTCTATCAATTTTAGGCCTGTTTTCAAATTTTAAGATTTCAAATTTTATATTTTTAACACTTATTTTTTGTTTTGGGCTAACTATTGAAATAATTCATTATTACCATCCAAATAGATATTTTGAAATTGCTGATCTGATAGCAAATTTTGTAGGTATATTAATAGCATCCTTTATATTTAAAAAAAAGATTGATTAATCTATTGATTTCTAAAGTTTAGCCCTTAATTATTGGGTATGATACAGAACTATTTAAAAGTTCAAAAAATAATTTTTTACTAGGAGAGAAGTTATGAAATTAAGACCTTTACACGACAAAGTGGTCGTAGAAAGACAAGAAGAAGAGAAAACATCAGCCGGTGGGATTATCTTATCAGGCAACGCAACTGAGAAACCTTCACAAGGAAAGGTTATTGCTGTTGGTCCAGGAAAAAAGAATGATTCAGGAG
>Ga0213868_10003432_pt1 | contig 14780 bp, 7 predicted proteins | sample PICome_9_FD_160087 | JGI IMG/M metagenome (GOLD analysis project Ga0213868, IMG submission 160087) | Coastal seawater microbial communities near Pivers Island, North Carolina, United States - PICO127 | ecosystem: Environmental > Aquatic > Marine > Coastal | place: USA: North Carolina | collected...
AATAAAGGAGGAGGCGTCTTGGTTGCCTCCATGACTGAGGCAAATACGGCCTCGCCGTCCGACATGATTAACTCGACTCCCAGCTCAGGACCCTCCAAAAACTCCTCAACCAACCAATCCTCATTTCCATGTATAGGGAGGTTACGATCAAGTCGATCACGATCATATGAAGCCTTGGCCTTGTGCAGTTCATCCATATTACGAATGATGAATACTCCACTTGATCCGCATCCTTCCGATGGTTTGATTACGACAGGAAACTGTAGATTTGATGGAGCTGCTCCTGCTAGAAATTCCTCCAAAGTCGAAAATGCAATATTACCAAGCCTGGCATCATGAGAAAGGGCCTGCCGAAACTTGTGCTTATTAATGGTACAGCCCATTCCTACTTGGTCACAAGCGGGCACATTGAAGATATTGGCAAGATCAGCTGTCACTTGCAGCATGTCATCTTGAAATGTAATGCATGCATCGATGGCAAGAATACCCCCACATGCTTTGATGATTTCTCCAGCAATGTCATTGCTAGCGCCAGTCACGTGAGCAGTAAGTCTGGCGATTGGTATCAATCGGATCTTACACAGAACATTGAGGGGCAAAGACTGCATGTCTTCCGTCAGATTCGGAATATGATTTGGGTTAATGGCTACAAGCACAGACTCTGCTCCAGCGTCGCACGCGACTTTCCAGTAGGCCAGCGATCTTGGACCTCTAGAGCCTCCGATGACTAGAATGCGTTTGTTCTGGAGCGGCATCGAGAGGTGTTCTCTTTCACTTGACGCCAGTCCTTGTTCATATACGGCAGTTGGCGAAATCATTTTCCTTATACTATATAATGGAGAATATATGATTCATGTATATTCTAATTTTATCTCAAGAGACTATATGGTTGTGTACGCATAAAGTTTGAATCAAGATCGGCAGCAGCTGAGCTTTTTGAATGACTGATGTTCAAAAGCTGCTTGTTGATAGGGTGCGGTGTGCGGTTCTCGACTTTATGAATATCGGAATTCTCCGAATTCATTTCCGGCTCCTACCTGATGTGGTTTTCAGCCAGCTCCAGCTCATCTTCAACAAAACAACGTGGTCGCGGTGTAAAGAGTATCATCACTTCAAAGTGAGCACAGTGTAACGGAGAACACAATACAACAAACCTCTTTTTGTTGCGGAATATTTTACATTGTGTAGGGAATATGTGCAAAGACGCGAAAGAGAGCACTTGGAGATTTATTTCTAGCTCTGAGGTTAGGAAACATAACAGTCCATCCAACGCTTGGTGCACTGTACACGACAAAGTTATTGACATAACCGATTTTGCCAAACGTCACCCAGGAGGAGACATTATACTCTTGTCTGCTGGAAAAGATGCAACAGTATTGTTCCATACATATCATCCACGAGGAGTACCATCTGCTATCTTAGATAAGTTACAGATTGGCGAAATTAAGGAAAAGATATCTTATTATGACTGGAACTCTGAATTTTACAACACATTATGCCAAAGAGTGACCGATCGTCTTAGGAAACTGAATAGACCTCTAAGAGGGGGGTATGAAATTTGGCTGAAGAGTACGATCATTTTGATTTCGTTTTGGTTTTCTCTTTTCAAAATGTATACCTCTGAATTCAGAGTCGCCGTTGGCTGGACGATCCTAATGGGTATCTTTGCTCATTTTGTTGGGACATGTATTCAGCACGATGGGAATCATGGCGCTTTTTCGACTTCATCATGGTTAAATATGTTCGCAGGCTGGACAATGGATATGATCGGTGCAAGTGCTTTCACTTGGAGGCTTCAGCATATGCTCGGACATCATCCCTACACTAATCTCGTGAATGAGAGTGACGAGAATGTGAAGACTAATAATGGAAACGTTCCCATCGAAGATATGGATCAAGAGTCTGATCCCGATGTATTTAGTTCCTTTCCCTTAGTAAGGATGCACCCTGTTCATGAACCGAAGTGGTTTCATCGATATCAGCACCTTTATGCTCCTCTCTTGTTCGCTCTTATGACCCTAGCCAAAGTGTTTCAACAAGATATTGAAGTAGCAATGTCTCAAAGGTTATATCATATTGATGCAAAATGCATCTATGGGTCCAGCCGAAACGTTATCAGATTTTGGGGAATGAAGGCAGTATCTATGGTTTATATGTTAGGACTTCCAATCTATTTTCATGGAATCAAGAATGGATTTCTTTTGTTTTTCATAGGTCACATGGTCTGTGGAGAAGTTTTGGCCACCATGTTTATTGTAAATCATGTAATCGAAGGCGTATCATTCGCTCAGAAGAACTCTAAGGTATCACAGCCAATGACGTGTCAAGGTAATACTCCCATGCTCGAAACAATGAAGAGTGCACAAAATGAACACAAAGGCAAAGTGCCTTTGAATGATTGGGCTGCTGTCCAATGTCAAACATCAGTGAATTGGAGTCCTGGCTCATGGTTTTGGAATCATTTTAGTGGCGGGTTGTCTCATCAGATCGAGCATCATTTGTTCCCTAGTATTTGTCACACGAATTACGTTCACATACAAGACGTTGTGGAGAGCACTTGCAAAGAATACGGAGTGCCTTACCAAGCAGAACGAAATCTATTTACAGCCTATGGAAAAATGTTGAAGCATCTTAAACAAATGGGAAGACCTTAGGTATACGTAATACACCAGCTTCTAATAAATAGACAATATCATTTAGTATTTCGAATATTATGTACTCTTGAGAACTTCTGAACTGCGCTTCGCAGCCGCCGAAACGCTTCGAGCTGATGCGCGAACAAGTTGCTCACCAAAACCTATCCCTTGAGCAGTGTCCGCTGATTTTAAAGCGTCGTCTATGTCATGGCTGGCTTTATCAAACACCTTCGAGACAAATTTTGATCCTAATTTGGCTGCGCGTGGACCATATACAGAAGCATTTTCACGGAATGCCTTTGAAAATAATGCCAAATCTTCCACACTCATTCCCTCGATCGCTTTTGCGATCGATTCACCGTTCTGACCCCCAAAAGATCTCACCAAATCCCCAAGCTCTTGAGGAGGAGTAACGTTTGATGAAAGCTTGTCAATTAACAGTTGAAGCTGACGCTCTCTTTCTGTTGTCTTTAGAAATCTCTCCACTTCATTCACTGGTCCTTCGGGTAGGAAATTACCGAGTCCCAATGGTAAACTGGATCGAATCTGCTTTGGATTGTCAATAAGTAAGCGTCTTAAGGTGTCTTTCACGTTTGCATTCACAGCTATTGCACTTTCTTCTATCAAAAGATTCTGAACCAAATTTCCACTTGGTGATAAAAGAATATCAGCACTATCCTTGGCTAAAGTTAAGGCAGCCTCAGATGATGTAAAAACTGATGTTTTTTTACTATCATGAGTTTGTGAACCATCAACATTTTTTCCTTGACTAACAATCTTAGTTGTTGTAGTGTACTTCGTAAAGCCATCAACAACATCGGAGATCTTTTCGATGTTTAAATTTTGATCCTTACCATATATTAAGTCACGAAGAGCAGCCTGTGCTCTCTCAGAGTCGTCTCCAAGTAATCTCTTGGCCACATACGGAAAACAAGACTTTGTAATGCTAAAATTAGGATCAGCTTGGAGCGAAATGCCTTCTAGGGTAAGGAAGGCTCGGGATGTATACAAAAACCAGTCTGGTATTTTGAAAGCATCTTTATTCTGCCGTTGCAAATCTTCGACTTTCATAGTTATTCCTGTTACAGCAGATGCCTTTTTCGCCATTACTTCACTTTGTTCTTTCATTTCTTGTCGCATAAATACACGAAGTTCATCATCGTTGGCACCTGGATATTTCTCACGATAGTCAGCAAAGATTCTATCACGCACTTGCGTGCCTCCACCACCCATATTAGCCTGTCTAAGAAAATAATAAAGAGGCTCCAGTAACCCTGCTTTAGCAATAAGTTCCATTTTTTCTTCCTTTAAGAAGTCCAGGTTCACAAGATCTTGTGGGACTTGTTCAAAATTCTCACTCGTCAAATGAGCAATAAATTCAAGTAGAGAATACTGAAGAGACACGGGGGTATCCAATGTCATCCCAAAATCAAGAATCACAAGTTTTCCATCTTCTCGCCGCAACAAATTCCCCGGATGAGGATCACAATGCAGGCAGCCAGTCTCAAGAAGCATTACTAAATAGGCGTTGAGAGCCACAGAACATAGTCGTGGAACATCCTCCGCTTGACTTTTATCAAGTCTTTCTCCACGCACCCATTCTGTCGTTAGGATGCGATTCGTAGATAATTCATCGATGACAGTTGGTGCACAAACTGCATTCAAACCTTTTTCTTGCATTTGCTGATTGAAGCGTTTCGTATTTTCTCGCTCTTTGTCATATGTTAGTTCAGCAATGAAGCCGCGACCCCATTCTTGAGCCAATCCTTGCAAATCCGTGGACGCTTTAGTAATCTTCTGGTAATATGGTGCAAACTCACGGACAATAAATAAATCAAGAGCAATTTCAGAAAGTACATTGGGCCTCTGAACCTTAACCGCGACCTCAACTTCCTTTGTCGTTTTTGTCTCTTCGTCATACACATTTGCATATCCTCTGTAAACCTGACCAATTGAGGCACTGGCAACAGGTTTACTTAGATCAATTCTGTTTAGCATTGCATACTTGTTCCCAAGTTCTTTCTTCAAAACTTGCTGTGCTTCAGAAGAAGGAAATGCGGGAACATTGTCCTGAAGGGTCTGCAGGGCTTCTGCATAAGCAGCAGGAATCAAATCACTTCTTACTGATAACGCCTGTCCAACTTTGATAGCAGTAGGACCAATCTTTTGGACCAGTTCGAGGAGCTCTTGAGCTCTATCTTTAATATAACGTTCTTCATCTCTTAAGATGTATTTATCGTATAAAATTCGAGATAGAAAACCGTTGGAAAGTCGAAGCAGTTGTAGCGCACGACGGAGGACAAGCAATGGTCTTTTGGAATAGAATTGGCGAGCTGCTTCAGGATCATATTGACCTCTTAAATAAGGTTCGTTCCCGTTTATGTATCCTTCGGGCGGAAAAGAGAGGTTGTACAGCACAGAGAAAACTAAGCTGGACAGAGCAACAGGCACAAAACCATCAATGGAAACAATGTGCTCGAAAAGGCCAGATGCTTGTGACTGAAGATTAACGACATCAATCTCTTTAAAAAGTCCAAAATCTATTTGTTTCAATGCATTCAAAGACTCCAATTGGGAACCATCACCTGATAAGAAAAGTGGTTGGAGCTTGTGTTTTGTTAAAACTGGCCTTCCTGTGCTTTTCAAAGTGACGAATGAATTCACGAGAGATACATTGACAAGAAACGATATAAACACCAATTGAATCCTCATAACAGCAGCGTTGTATTAAAAGTGTTCCAAAGTACGAACTATGGATTGAAATGTGCTCGTCATTCGTCGCTCGTCGCTCGTCGCTCGTCGCCAGTAGAGAACTCCGACCAGCACAGCAATTTCCCAACAAGCTGAGGATAACCAATGACAATCAACCTCTTTCATTTGGTCTTTTGAACTCATGCCACTATCGTCATATGACACGATACATCAAAATTGCAGCTCGAATTCTAAACATACATTATTGTGGAGCTATTCTATTTTAAAAATATAATTTTCATCGCAGGTTACTTCTTCCTCTTTGACATTTTCTTTTCAAATGCTTTGAGTGTCTTGGTAGCTTGAGAAATAGATTTGTCCTGTTTCATGGAGCCAGCAAGCTTTTCCAGAACTCCTACCATAATAGCAGTTGCGGTTGCCTTCAAGTCTCCAGGATGCAATGATCCACTCTTGAAATCAGCCTCCATATCTGACTGGTTCGAATACTTGACATTTCCCCCATTTTCTTCCGAGCGATTGATAACGATTTCAGACGGGCCAAAGATATTGGCAAGAACAATAGGTGGACAAAATGTGATATTTTCAGGCATACAGAATGCTTTCTTCATCTTAGACTTTCCATGGACCTTAGGATCGTCTAGCAAATAGTACTCGTAGTTTTCAGTCTTGTGGATATCAGATTCAACTTCCTGCAAAGCAATAGATGGAACAGATATAGTATGAAGCAATGGCTTTTGCATTCCCTTTTCACACAAGACTTCATCGAAGTACCTTTCGATGAGTTCACGCTCAATCTTGGAGTCAATACTGTCCATCATACAAATGCTGGAAGCGTTAAGTCCCATTACGTCTGCAATCTTCATGAGCCTTCCAATCACAATTCCTACACCATCTGAATCTTCAACGTTGCTTCCCATGACATCATCCAAAGAAAAGTAACGACCAACGTTGATAACACTGATCCAATAATTGGATGGATCCATCAAAATTGCTTCACTTTGCTTCATCACCGTAACATGCTCCATCAAATCGGCATCAAGGGCCTTAAGGGCAGTAACAAAAATAGCATAGAAAGCATCAATTGCTTTGATATCAGCGTCACAACAGTTACATACTTTAGCAGTCCAATCAGGAATATAAAGAACTGACATACGGCTGCTAGATTCACCTTTAGCTTTCAATTGTTCAATTGTTTCTAGAGCTTGTTGAAGCGTGGGATTTGAGTTGGGGAATGGGGCAAAAACCGCATGGCAATTAGCTGCAAGCTTGCCTAGACTTGCAAGGTCCAATCTTCTAACTTGCTTTTCGGAAACCTTTGCATTTCCTTCGCGCTTGAATTTTTGAACTTGTTCCAATAGAGATTTGGCATTGTCGTCATTGTTGAAATGATTTCGAACAGGTTGAAGAAGTTTGTTCAATTCGTTTATTAATCCTCGCTTTAGCTGTTCTTCGGTTATATCACCGTTGAGAAATGCTTCTCGGATCGGAGGGAATTCCGCGTAGGTCACACCATTCACTGTGAAAGTGGCTCCTGGCGGGCAAAGAATGATATTTTGAATATAGTCTAAGCATGGATTCTTGAGTGTATCTTGAACCAAATGCATAGATTCCTTTCCAGCATCTACATCACCTTCTTCAGTCCCTGCAGCTTCTTCTTCCTTGTTTGGACAGTAAGCTTTCATGATTTTCCGTTCGACATCCTCCTCGCTATCCTCCATAAAGATTGCGCTATCAGGATCACTTTTACTCATTTTCTCTTGTCCAGCTTTTAAGCCATAAAGCATATGGTGACTAAGAATGATTGGTTTGTTCTTAATACCTGCGGCTGCACAGTACTCTCTTGCAAGCATGTTGACTTTTCTTTGGTCGACTCCCAACTGACAAATATCAGCTTTCAAGAAGAAAACATCAGTGCATTGCATTAAAGGATAAAGCACCTGTGCAGATGTCAAACTGCCTTCCAATCTTCCCATGATTTGACAGCATTTTTTGATTCTGGTGACATTGAACCTCCTCGCAACATCCAACATCGTGGGCCAATATGTATCAGCCTTAGTTGTAATTTCCTCTGAAGCCCATTTGAAAATCACATTGTCTAAATCCATACCAGCAGCTTTCCATACTTCAATCAAATATTTCCCGACGATTTTAATCTTTTCCAAATCTCCTCCCATCTTATCATTCATAAGGGCAAACCAATCAGCAACCCAGAATGTAAACGTAGAATTAGTTCCGGGAGAAGTGCATTTATTCACATTCATTGCCTTGAAAACTCCCTGAGCAATATGCATGCGACCGCTTGGCTCAAATCCATCATATAGATTAAACTTTGGATTCTCAGATCCACGTCCTTTGGCAATTAAAAGCTTCTTAAGATCCTCGGGAGAAATGCATTCTTCACCGACAGTTAGAATGCGCTGAAAATCCGCCTCAAGCTCATCTGTCCATGGTCTTTGAGGTTTAGGCTCTGCTTTCCCCTTTTTATCTTCACCTGTTATAAAGTATGAGGCGATTGTAAGCGTTCGAACTATGTCTTTCAAAAACAGTCCGTGCGAAAGAAAATAACTTGAATCTAAACGTACCTTTCTTTTCTGAAGGTAAGGCGTTGGCTAACCCTTTCATGGATAATTCATCCTTATTTCCTGCCGGTGTTGCATCCATCTTCTTCTCTCGTAATACTTATTCCAAATCGAAGTGAGCACAATAGTTAGAGAATAGAAAGATACGAGTATGTGTATGTAACGGTGGTAAGTGGTAACTGGTAAACTGGACTGGATGGTCGTGGGTGCTTTGTATTTTCTCATGTGGGGTCTTTGTAGAGATTTTGAACAGGAGTAATGTATAATGTAATGTGTCATTCTATCGATCGCACATCATGTATCTATCTGATCCATCTGGCACGATAAGGAGGAGAAAGATGCCTTCTTTAAGGCGTCAAGATGGACTGATTCGTTTTGGAAAAGATAATACTTCACAATCAGGAGAAGATGGCATTATATCTCGATTGTTTTCGTTAATTGATGATTCCTCAGGTCCTCGGTGGTGTGTCGATGTTGGAGCATGGGATGGAAAACATCTTTCCAATACATACTCTCTATTGCATCATCCAACAGAGAAGTGGAGTGGTCTATTGATAGAAGCAGATGCTGAGAAATTCAATGATCTGTGTAATCTTTACAAAGATACTGATATTTGCTGCATACAGGCTATGGTTTCTTGTATTCCGAGTTCGACGTTAAGCCTATCAAATCTTTTAAAGCGTTCTGCACCAAATGAATTTCCTCAATTCTTTGACTTCTTATGTATTGATGTGGATGGGACAGATTACTGGCTTATGCATGACGTGTTACATAACTCGTCATATCGCGCGAAAGTTATAGTCGTAGAATTTAACCCAACCATGCCACACGATCTTATATACATTCAACCCAGAAATGACAAAATCAGAAATGGATCATCAATCTCTGCTGTCGTAGAGTTGGCAGAAAAATTTAATTATCAGTTGGTCGAGACAACTTGCTATAACGCATTCTTCGTGGACAATGAGCTTTATCATAAATATGTTGAACAAGACATTCCGTTCGAACCTACGATCACAAATTTACATGAAATTACCATGGGAACATCAATTTATCAATTATATGATGGAACATTGAAGTTACATGGTTGCAAGAAACTGTTATGGCACCGTTTACCTATCCGAGAGGATGAGATACAAGTTCTAAAGCATAACGTAGATCGATTGTTTCCTTTCGCACCAGGCGAATGTGAAACTTCAATTCAACAGATCCAACAAAACACAAAAGAGGATCTTACGATATTTCAGGACATTTCAGTGGATATATCATCTTATTGCGAAGGAGGTTACCAAAGTGACGAGTCAAAACGGCAGTGCGCAGATGCACTACTCTCACAACTTCAAAGTGACGGCTTTGCACTCATTAGGGGCACTGGTATTTCTCAATCAGTCTGTAGTAATGCGCTTTCTTGGACGCATAAATTTTTACAAGATGCACCAGAGGCTGTGCGTCGTTCCACACTGACAAAAGACAGAGCTAGAAGAGGTTATGCTCCTCAAAATACTGAGAATTTTGCATCGTTGATTGGCGATAACGAACCCAACGATTTGGTTCGGAAATTTCGTATCGGCCTCGAAACAGGGGATAATTTTTCTTTGACTCAGCCTAATGCATGGCCTACGAATGAATCTTGGGGCGAAGAATCTGCAACTAGGTTTCAGAAAGCCATTCAAGAGTATTACGACGCAGTCTGCCTGGTGGCGCATGCTGCTTTACAAGCTATTTGTGACGGACTGAACATTGAGGATGTAAATACGAGTAGTTCGCATAATCATACATCAATTTTAACGCTGCTTGGTTACAGAAAAGGATCTAGACACCAAGGAAAACATAAGCGCCCATTGGTTGCCGCACATTCAGATGTGGGAGCCATTACTGTCCTTCTGTTCGATGCTGGCGGATGTGCTACTCTTCAGCGATCAGATGGACATGGAGGATGGATAGATGTGAACTTACCTCAATATGTTCCTAACGATCCTATTTTTGTGATTAATGTAGGAGATTGTCTCAGTGATATTGCAGGAAATGGTGAGTCCCTATTTACTGCCCTGACTCTACTATTCTAAAATCATTTTTTTCTGATCTCAAACTCATCATCTCATTTGGACGCAGATATCCTTCCTTCGACCATTCACCGAGTTATGCCGCAAAACAGTGAATACCCAAGAAACTGCCTAGCTCTTTTTGTTGGGTTTCCCTCCAATGCTCTTATAAAAGTGGATGGTGTATCTATGACCTATGAGGAATGGAGGAAGCAACGTATAGCCAAAGCTCAAAGTATCCTTCAGTCGACCAGGAATACTTAATCTATGTTCTTTTAAATACTCAATGTTTAATTTCTCTGGATAACATTTTTTTCAATAGTTGACATCTTCTTTCCAAATAATTCTTTGCATAAAAGGTGAAAATTATGATACAATTAGTTTCATTGACATCCAAGTTCCACTCAATCTAGCGAGAGTTTGTATATGATTGCTAGTTATCTATTGCATAAAATCGAAAATCTGCTGCAACGCTCGAATCAATCAAAAACATATAACAAACGAAACACAATAAAAAGGTGGAAAGATATTCCTTTGCAAGAGTATTCTAATGTCCAAAGAAAAACCAAATGCATACAGCGCCTTTTCATCCATTGATGGATTGGTATCAAAACCAGTTATGGGATCCGATGGTGCAGCATCGTGGCAAGAGTTTTCTAAAAAAAGTTCAACGTATAAATCCAGAGGAGTTGCTCCTCATGCTCCATTACATAAAACTGATCGCATAACTGGAATGAAATCAATGGTTGACGAGCGCAAAAATGAAGAGAAGTCTCGTCAAGAATATGGTGATGCGCCCATGGGAAGTGGGTACACAGTCTTTAAAAGGAAACAAGATAAATCGGATTTGGAGAGTAAAAAACGGACAAAAATAATTATGGAGAAAACACGTCCAGATAATGTGAAGTATTTTATACCTTCTGCATCCTTTTCTGGATGGAAAGAAGATTATGTGTTTACTACTCGTGATAGAGGAACTGGATATTATTGGGATGGAACGGATTCACTCCAAAAGCTCCTGAAAGAAGAAGAAGGTCGAGATAAATATGACCAAAGTCAGCACGAGAACGTAGAATCCCCAGAAAAACCAAAGAAAAAGAAAAAAGATAAAACAACACAAAAGACGGTATCATCAACTCATGAAGATGCTTTGCCCGAAGGATGGGAACTAGCAACAGACTCACTGGGCAATGTCTACTTCTTTAACCGCTCATTGAACAAAAGTTCATGGGAGAGACCTACGACAAAAGATGAAGAAAGTTTCCTACCGGAAGGTTGGAACGAGGGTAAGGATCCGGTAACAGGCAGGACATACTATTATAACCACTCTAAGAATGAGACGACTTGGGAGAAACCGAAATGTTAAATGATCAGCACGATTTGTAAAGCGAATCATTCGAATGATGCAATTTTTTGAGGCATTTTCATTTTGAGTATCATAGGGAAAATGAAAGCTGGTGAAGAATTCAGAACACGACCCATGACTGCAGGGGCAGGGTACTCATCGTCAACATCTAATACGGTAAAACAGAAATTAGAAGTTTACCAGCGAACGAAGTCGGTTTTCGAAATCATCAGGGATACAGAGAAGGAGATTCATTCTCTTATTGAAGAATCGTCGGCAATGTTCGAACACAGCGAAATTTCTCTTGCCCTTGAGAAGGCGAAACAGGCAGCCACGCTTGAGAAGAAGTTGAGTGAACAAAGAGAATTGAATGACTCAAAACAGGAGCACGGGGTTGGTCTATCTTTCGCCGTATGGTTTCATCTTGCAAATGCGTACGAAAAGAATGGAATGTTCTCAGAATCGATTGAAACATATTTGTTCCTTTTAAGCAAAAGGAAGTTCCATTCGAGTGATTACATCACGCGCATCCGTATCAACATGGGAAGTTTACATCACTCACAGAAAAACTACCAGGAATCAATTAAAATGTATCGCATGGCATTAGATCAGCTAACACGAGACGATAGAGCATTGAGACATCGAATTCATCGAATGATTGGAAATATTTTTGTTGAACTCGGAAGGTTACGAGAAGCTATATTTGACTATGAAGCTGTTGTGATGAGTTCTGATGCCGATTTAGAAACGTGTTTTAACTTACTGCTATGTTATGTTCAAACTGGATGTACAGATAAAGTCAAACAGACATTTATGAAAATGATTGGAGTTGCCATCGCCGCATGTAATTCACATACATCTCACGACGACACGGACATCAATTCAGGAGGCGACACTCACGATTTGCTTCTTTCTGCCTCTCGACTTGTTTGTCTAACATTGCGTGGCCAATATTGGGAACAAAATTACAAATGGGTACGCGATCAAATCAAAGATCAGTTTCCATCAATTAATCATCATCTAGGAATCGAAGAGGCCATGCAGCATCTCCGTGAGAATAACTTCGACTCTGCAATTAAAATCTTGAAAGAGTTCGAAAATAAAGATACTCAAGTACATCCAATTGTTTCAATTAATCTTACTTTCATCCACTCTTTCGAGGGAATGCATGACAGCGCAGATGAGTTTGCAGATATTGCGGTTACGTCGAATCGTTTCAACCCTTCCGCACTTGTGAACAAAGGAAATCGGCTCTTTGTTCGAAATGACTTTGAAGGAGCTAAAGAATTTTATCTCGAGGCTATTAATATCGACTCCTCTAATTTTGAAGCGATCTATAACCTTGGTTTAGCATTCTCTAGACTGGGTCTTCATTCAGATGCACTACGTTCCTTTCAAAAGCTGCAATTGCAACATGCTAATGACCCTCGTGTATTGTACCAGATCGCAAACATCTCAGCACAGACAAATGATAAGGAATCGACTGTAAAATGGTTTAATGTTCTTTCTTCCTGTCTTCCAACTGATGCGGGTGTGTTCTCTCGACTTGCAGAGCTTTGCGATGACGACGTTAATAATTCTCAACGTTTTCATAACTATTTGGAGAGTCATCGTTTGTACCCCTCCAACATAGATACCATCGGACATCTTGCAGTCTGGTTTGTGGAACATGAGTTATATGAGAAAGCTCTATACTTTTTTAGATGTGCATCAGTGATACGGCCCAATGAAAACAAATGGAAATTCATGTTGGCAAGTTGCTATCGGAAATTGATGAAAACTGACGAAGCCTTCAACATATATGAATCCATCCTAGAAAAGTCGCCATCTGATCATGATTGCTTGCTGTCCCTGATTCATCTTTGCAAAGAAGTTGGAATATCTAGTCTTGAGTACGAAAAAGAGCTAGTGAAAGTGGACAGGTCCAAACTAAATGTCATTCGGAATTGAATAAATCGAAGTAAAAAATGAGTGAGAATTTTTTAAAATAAATACTAACCTTACCACTCCGTTACGAGTTTGTGCGCATAATTTCTATCTACTGTGGTTTGGCGCACTTTTTCGAGACTTACCATCTTACTAACTTCAGGAAAAATAGGTCGCTGTGCAGAAGCTCATCAAAGGTATTTAGTCGATGTAAGTGCCCTCGTCGGTTTGGTTCGAACGATGAAACGGACTCTCAACACAAGCATGTGCGATGGATAAACTATGATGTAGATGACATACTTGATGGCATGCTATCGATTATCTTGTGTACTGTATGAGACAAGGGATTCAACAAAACTGTGGAGCGCTTGCTCTTGTTTATTTTTCTGACGATCAGTTGAGGTTGTTAAACAATAATTACAACATCTGTCGAATACGTGAAAAGAATAAATGAAGCAAAGATTTGTCTGATTTTGTGCAAAAGCCATTAGGTGGTGCGGTGGTTTCAGAAGACCGCAGCCGAGACTGATACTACCTAATGTATCTTCGTCGGCTGAGTAGTCTTATTAACTGGGTCGTTATCAATAATCGCAGCGTTCCAAGTGCACATGCTTCAGAGTTGATAATAGAATCATTTTGTGTTTCATTTCTTTTCTGTTTGTCTCACAATTGTTGTCTCTTTTCAACTCCAAACAGATTCTTAATAATCATGGGAAAACCTTCAGGAATTCGTACCGGACGTAAGCTCCGTAACCACCGCCGTGAGCAGAAATGGAATGATAAGCAGTACTGCAAGAAGAATTCCATTACTGCCATGAAAGCCAACCCTATGGGAGGATCTACCATGGCCAAGGGAATCGTTCTTGAGAAGATCGGTATCGAGGCCAAGCAGCCCAACTCTGCCATTCGTAAGTGCGTTCGTGTCCAGTTGATCAAGAACGGAAAGAAGATTGCCGCCTTCGTACCAAGAGATGGTTGCTTGAACTACGTAGATGAGAACGACGAAGTTTTGATCTCTGGTTTCGGACGAAGTGGTCACGCTGTCGGAGATATTCCTGGAGTTAGGTTTAAGGTTTGCAAAGTTGCTGGAGTAAGTCTTTTGGCTCTTTACAAGGAAAAGAAGGAGAAGCCCCGTAACTAGAGAAGCTAATTCAACTAAAGAAACAAATTTGTATTTACATTTTATCAGTTGCCTTACTTCTTTACTCGTTTTTTAGCACCTTTGTAAACATCTGAAAATGGCACGCACACGATATCATCACAACTTTCTAATGGAACGTGTACAACGATATCTGTACCATAATTGTAGCGAAGTAGATGTTTAAAGATGATGATGTACTTAATTAGTCATAGAGAGAGAATACAGACTTCGACTGTAAATGAAAATATACAGTATTATTATTGGGGAACAAAGGAACAAGTTTTACTTTATTTTCAATAAAGAAATCATATGTAGAAGTCCTCGCTGGAAAAAACACGACCTCGCCAATTTTTTGAGTTCATGAGAGCGTATTCATATCACTCACAACTTTATTTATTG
>Ga0213868_10003435_pt1 | contig 14770 bp, 10 predicted proteins | sample PICome_9_FD_160087 | JGI IMG/M metagenome (GOLD analysis project Ga0213868, IMG submission 160087) | Coastal seawater microbial communities near Pivers Island, North Carolina, United States - PICO127 | ecosystem: Environmental > Aquatic > Marine > Coastal | place: USA: North Carolina...
ATTGCTTCTTGCCAAAAGACGAAACCGAAGTATTTGCGGCGAAAGACCAAGTATATCTTGTAAAGGACGTGTTTGAATACAAATTTGAGAACATTAGCGGAACAAAGCGTGTAAAGTTGGATTCGAATGGAATGGTTTCCAGTTGGACAATGATGTTACAACGCAACGACGTGAACTTGCGTAACGAGTGGAGCAATTATACAAATTGGCCTTACCGAACATTACCAGTAAATGTAAGTTTGGTACCAAACTCGGAGCCGTCAGTATATGACAAAGATACAGACATTGCCTATATGGACGATGATGGTAACCTCGAATATTACAACATGTCTGTCAATCCAAAGGAACAAACCAATACGGGTATAGTTGTCACTGGCGATTATAGTAGCATCAACCGTAAAGAAATATTGGAATCAATGGGTATATTATTAAATGGTGAATATCGCGAAAACACCATGACGCGCGGCGTATATGACTATATTGAAAAATACACACGCACACAAGGAAATGCAAAAGACGGAATATATTGTTATAATTTTTGTTTAAATACAAGTCCATTTGTGTATCAACCATCCGGAGCAATCAATACTAGTAAGTTTAAAACAATTGAACTTGAAGTCACTACATACACCCCCACCATTGATAACATCAATAGTAATTATGAATATATTTGCAATGAAGACGGAGAACCGATTGGTGTCCGTAAATCAAATTGGCGACTATTCGAATATAATTACAATTTAACCGTGTATGAAGAACGATATAATGTATTATCGTTCGTGGGCGGTAATTGTGGAATGTTATATTCACGCTAGACTACACAAAAAAATAGTATCATCATTATATATAATAGCGTATTTCTTATATATAATGTCGTCTAATGACGCGAATATAGAGTTTAGTGGAAACAATAAAAAAAATGATACGGATAATTTTCAAACTGCAAATATGATATATAAAATGAAAACCGTCAAAGATAAACGTAATAAAAAGCCTCGTAAGCGCAAAGTGAAAAACAACTTCAAAAATATAGAAGAGTTTGAAACGATTGGACCCGCTACCGACGTAAAAGAAGGATTTTATATCGATGAAAAGCCGAAGTTGTATTATCCCGAAGAAGAATATGATGGATTACCGTCAAAGCGAGAAACAAAAGAAATTAATAACCTAGGGGGTGTAGTGGTCGGACTAGTTGAAGATACGTTTGATGTCGTGGATAAATGGCTCGACGGTTTTGCAAAGATTGTGGTGGATAGCACGCGTGACAAAGAGAAAACTGACGATAATGAAGAATACCAAGAAGACATCCAGAAAACTACTAAAATATTACGATATTACTTGGGTTGGATTTTCGCTGCAATTACGAGTGCATATGTTATTTTCAATTGGTATTATGTTACATATTATATTCCAACGGGTGCAACCGAAAAGAAAATATACCCTATACTTGAAAAATACGACGAGTTTATGCGAGAAAATGATAGCATCGGTGTGTCCTTTTTCAACTGGTTCTTTGAAATATCTATACGCATAGTCGGTAAGTTTGATTCGTTTATTACAAATGGTGTGCCAAATATCAGCAAATCTTGGACGAACGGTAGTATGCGTATGTTATTATTATATATTGTTTGTTTGCTATTTATTTTCAACTTTTTCATCATATTCAAAGAATTATTGTTAGCAACTACAACGTTCACTTATACAGATATAAATACCGGATTTACCGGAGAAGGGAATATATTTACAAGATTGGTGAAAAATATAGAAGCTTTTCCTTTGGTTTTTGTATTAAGCATAGCAATATGGATATGGTCAGCATATTTGCTTGTGCAGAGTGAAATTGGTGGTTACAATGAGGCTTGGGATAAACCCACTTTCAATAATGCAAGATTTGCATTTTTCACTGAAAGTATAAAAAACTCCAATATGTATGCAATAGCTGGTTCTGGTGTTCTTAATATTATTTTATTCATATTACGTTTTGTATGGGTATTGTTTTTCAACATTCCTCTTGGGATTGGACTAGCTGGTGTTTATTTTATAGCATATTCATTATTTGCAACATTCATATATGAAGCAAAAACGCCTTCAAATCTATTTGCATTTTGGAGAAATACAGATATTCTCAAACATATTTACAAAGCAGAGGGCAGTTACAGTAAAACGTCAGCATGCCAACATGACGAAACCTCGTGGTGGACGCACATTATGCGTGCATTATATACCATATCCAATACACTCTTTTTCTTCAGCACTTCCGTCACCATGTTAATTATCATGATAGTAAGTATGATTGATATGGGAATAAGACTTCCTAACGGAGTTCCCGGAACATGGGGTGGTTCCAATGCAATGAAGGACAATATAATAGGACTCATTACACCTCTCGCGATGGCTAGTATATTATTGGTTTTATATAAAATCAATCAGTTCATGAAAACATCTTCTTTTGTTGAAGCATCACAATAATATTATAAAAACATAACAAGTATAAATATAGCACTTGAACATATGTATTCGCATATGCCCAAGAAAGTCAAAAGTAAGCAGAATAAAAATGGTTTCCGTAATGGAACGTATTATCCATTGGTTTCTGTGTGCACGCCCACCTACAATCGTAGGCCATTTATAAAAACTATGTTTGCGTGTTTCAAAAATCAAACATATCCCAAAGACCGCATTGAGTGGATCATTGTAGACGACGGAACCGACAAAGTGCGTGACTTGATTAACGAATCCGGGATCCAACAAATTAAATATTATGAAGTAGAAGAGAAAATGTCTCTGGGTGCAAAGCGCAATTATATGCACAAGTTCGTGAAAGGAACGATTATAGTATACATGGACGATGACGATTACTACCCACCCGAGCGTATTGAACATGCGGTGGAGCGACTACAATCCAAGCCCGAAGCATTGTGTGCTGGTTCTTCCGAGATTTATGTGTATTTCAAGGGCATGGACAAAATGATGCAATGTGGTCCCTACAACGAAAATCATGCCACCGCTGGAACATTTGCATTCCGCAAAAAGTTATTGGACGAGACAAAATACGAAGACGAGGCTGCGTTAGCAGAAGAAAAGAAGTTCTTGAAAGAATATACCATTCCGTTTGTACAGCTCGACCCAGTCAAAACAATCCTTGTTTTTTCGCATGAACACAATACGTTTGATAAGCGCAAGCTATTTGATAATCCGAACCCACAAGTATTCAAAGAATCAGACAAATCGGTTACGACATTTATTCGTCAAACCAAAGAAGCCGATATCAAAAAGTTTTTCTTGGAAGATATTGACAAGCTCCTCGATGATTATGACCCAGGAAAACCGGCGATGAAGCCCGACGTATTGAAGCAAATTAAAGTAATTGAGGCCAACCGAGCCAAGATGGTAGAAGAAGCAAAACAAAGTGCCCCAATTACAATTCAACAAGCCGACGGCACTACAAAACAACTAAACAACGTGGAGGTGGTAGAAATTATCAAAAAACAGCAGCAACAATTGCAAGAGCTCTCAGCCGGACAAACAATTACTATTGAACAACCAGGTCAACCCCCGCAAAAACTGGCCATGCCGCAAATAGTCGAACTATTGCGCAACCAACAAGAACAGTTGAAATCAATGTCGGCACAACTCAATAATGCAAACAGTAAAATCGGTGAACTTACCAAAGAAATTAGCGATATGAAAGCTACACAACCTTCGGAACAACCTCAGGATAATAGTGTTATTGAAGTATCGGGTAATGAAACGAATATCTAAACTTCATTGTATGTATACAACTACACATACAATGCACAATGACTATGCGTCGTCATCTAAATCGTCTACCACATTCAGATCTTTTTTCACAGTCTTGTCCAAATAACGATACATTCGCCGAACATCTAATTTGGTAATTTCATAATCGTCAAATATTTGCTCGTATTTGGAAATCATATTCGCGTCATTGAACTCTTCTCCTGCATATAATCGCATTTCTTGGAATAATGCAAATACGTCTTTCTTATCCATATCCAATTTTTGTGACATTTGATATATGAATAACATGTTGTTGTATTCCGTTGAATATTTGGTCAATACTTTTGTAAATCGCACTTCATCCGGATTGAATGTGGACACATCATTGTTGAAATAATCGTGATATATTTTGTTATTATGAAAGGTTTTCATTAAAGAACTCATTTCGTTAAACTGCCATATTTGATGTTGAAATGTAATGCGGTCTATATAATCAGAGAAGCACATATTTTTCAACATTTTTGAATATAATGGAAAAGATATTGCGGTATTGTATTCTTGTAAAACATCTACTACATTTTCATGCCATAGTAGAGCCACTATTGTTCTATCTGTCTCATTCATAATCGTCGCATGTTGGTCCAATGGAAAATGGTTATTCAATAACGTTTTCGTAATTGTTTTTGGATCTTCATTGAACATTTTATTATGAAATACATTCAGCAGTTTGGGAACGTTTGTAGTATTTTGTTCTTTTTTTATCATATTATATGCAAACGCCAATTTACGCATATCATTTTGTATATATTTGATAATAATGCGAGTGTTGTCTTTTATTACTTTGGAATTAGGTAATGAATTATTCAAAATGCTGATAATTTGTTGCTCGGTCGGTGATTTCAATTCAAATACATTGCATACTTTCATCAGTTCTTTTATTTTCTTATCTACATTGTAATTTCCTATACAAATAATGGGGTTGGCGGTTTTGTTTTCTAGGCGCTGCTTTTTCGTCTTCTTTTGACGTATGATTTTAATGAGTGCAGTAATGCCGCCCTTATCCCCACTATTCATTCCATCAATTTCATCCATCACGATGGCGATTTTCTTCGTTTTACGTGCCATCATGTCAAGGACATTTTGATTTGAAATATTATTGCTGGTAATCGTATCTATTAGTGTTTTATTGCGAACATCTCCCGCGTCGTATTTGACAGTATCATATTGACATTCTTTCAATAGTTCCATTATGAAATGGGTTTTACCGCATCCCGGACCACCATAAATATATATACCTTTTTTGAATAAGACATTGTCAGCATTTTCATCGAACGATTCCAGTATTGCTTTTATTTCTTTTATCGTTTGTGTCCGTTGTAATATATTATTAACTATTTGCGTGTCCATGTATTACATATTGAAGAGTAGTTTTTATTATCATTTTTACGCGATTTGTATATTGATAAGTATTGTTATTGTCAATATACATTTACTTTGCAAATGAACTGAAGTCCGCTGTAATAGGGACCACATTTGTTGCACCCTTGTATGGAAGCTGTCCATAATATGAATATGGGTCAATGGGCGCGTTTTGGTCAGTTCCGGTGCGGGTAGAAATACTGTGCTGAGGCATTGCTACTCCAGTATTGTAACCTGCTCCCTGGCCCATGCCTTGTCCCATGCGTTGGCCCATGCCTTGGCTCGTTCCTTGGCCCATTCCAGCTCCGTTAGAAAATATACCGGCAATCCCCGAACCAGCTGATTTCAACATTCCACCAACGCCACCCGCAGTTTCTCTGGCTAATCCAACAGTTCCGCCCACGGTGTCTTTGGCTAATCCAACAGTCCCGCCCACGGTGTCTTTGGCTAATCCAACCGCACCACCAGCTGTGTCCTTGGCGAACCCGGCAGCACCACTTGCAGTATCGCGTGCCAAGTTAGTTGCACCAGAACCAGCATCACGGGCCAAGTTCGTTGCACCAGACCCAGCATCGCGAGCTAAACCCGCTGCGGTTCCAGTGACAGAACCCATTGCTCCAGCCCCGCCATTTCCACCACAGTTGGTGCAAATACCCGATAAATCTATTTTAGGGCACGCGGGGCACGCAGGACACACTGGAGGCACAATTTGCGTTTTGCGGATGTAATCATCTGGATTTTCCCATGGTCCACCATATGCATCGGACGTTTCTTCTTCGTCGCTTTCGTCGGCAGCAGTGCTACTGCGATTGTTTCTAAACCGATCATTCATTCGGTCATTGTTATCCGCGTCGTTGTTATTGGGTGTCTCATCCGTTCCACTGCTTGCAGTAGAAGATGTTTGTTCTGGTTCAATATTTTTTACATCTTCATTGAAACTAACTTTGTTTAATAATACGGTTCCGGCTGACGTCTTACCCATTACCATAATCATCGTTTTAAGCGCAATTCGCACATACAAAATATATGCGTCAGTATCAGCTAGTTCGATCCAGTCAGACGTAAGAGTCGGCACATTATAATAATTACGGGGTTCAGTAGAAACTTGAGTTTGTCTGTCATGTCGTTTATGGGTATCCACTTCTTTATCCACTCCTATATTGCCAGAGATTTCATATATATTACCGTTGGATAAATCATAATACGCATTGTTCCATACCTTGTATAAGTTCTTACCATCTAAGCCAGTATGAATATCGGCTGCAATTTCAACTTTTGTATTAATATCGGAGTCTTTTGCATCACTAGTTCCAATTGTGCTGAGGTTATTGGTCCCGATATCAGTGCAACCAGTGGTGTCAATGAACGCATTCGCCACCATTTCTATTCCATTGTGCATCATTACAATTGTATTGGGTCCAAATGGACAATAGAAAATCTTGTATGTATCAGTGTTATCAACGGTAGCGGTATCATATGAAAATTCTTGGTATGTAGCATCTATATAATTATTTGAAGATGTATATTCGTCGGAATTGCTATTAATCGAATAACTCACTGATCCACCATCGCGTTTTAATACAGTAATGTTTGTGATATCAGTATTGTTAGCAGAACCATCCAATACAATCAATTCACCCTTGGCTGCTTGGTCGAAATATACATTATCGTATATTTTATACACCTCGTGGTCAGCCTTGTATAATGGTATTTCATGCTTTCTATTTTTGCCGGTTGTACCGGACAAACTCCCAATCGTACCATTATTATACCCAATTAGCCCTTCTTGTTGTGCCGAAAAAAGATTGCGAGTAATAATTACTAAAAGAAGTAATAATAATAAAAATATCACAACAGATGGAAACTTCATTATAAATAGATATAGACTATACTGCGAAAAAATCATATAAAATTGATTACATTGATATAACCAAGTGTAATCCAAATTAAAATGAGCAAACGTAATCCACCTGCACCATTAGAACGTTTTTATGATGAAGACAATGAATATGAAATATGTATAGATGAAGCGGGTAGAGGATGTTTATTTGGGCGTGTCTATATCGCAGCGGTTATTTTACCTAAATCCCATGATGATTTCGACGGTAAAGATATCAAAGATAGTAAAAAGTTCTCATCCAAGAAAAAACTCAATGCGGTAGCCGAATATGTGAAAGAACATGCACGTGCGTGGTATGTCACGTCATTAGATGAAAAAGAGATAGACCAAATTAACATATTAAAAGCAGTAATGAACGGAATGCATACGTGTATTCGCGAAATTGCACAAAAAATGAATCCCGACACTGAAAATTATTTAGAAAAATGTTTTGCGCTAATAGATGGTAATTATTTCACACCAGTTAGATGGTTTAACAAGACATCTGAAACTATACAAGAACTCCCGTTTCAAACAATCGAGCAAGGGGACGGTAAATATATGGGTATTGCTGCCGCAAGTATATTAGCTAAAACGGGCCGCGACAATTATATTTACGAACTTTGTCAACAATATCCCATATTGGACGACCACTATTCGCTCAGTAAAAATGTAGGCTACGGCACAGTCGCGCACCGCAATGGTATCGCGGAACACGGTATCACACAATGGCATCGCAAAACTTATGGCTGTTGCAAAACCGCCGTGGAAAACCGGATTTCAGAAGAGCACGAACCCTTGTAAATAGTTTAGGCTACTTTTCATAAACCCTTTTTTTTCGCAAGATATAATAACTAACGACATGTCTTTTACACGATTTCATGATGACCCTAGCCGAATAATAAAACATAATGAAGAATCAACATTTACAGGACGTTATATGCTGAATGCTCCCGGACCTGGCATCAATTTGCCATTCATGGAAGACCCTCAAATACGTATGCAGAAATGGGGCGCAAACTTACAAAGCAACACCGTGAATATGGAAAGCGATTTACGTGGCATCACCCGCAAATACAATCGTGATCTGGTTGATAAGAACGTGCATACACCATTAACCAAACTGCCCTATACACAATCGTATCGCAATGAGAACCCGTTTATAGAAGAGTCTCGTTCTAGTCATCCCGCATGGATGTATAAAGATTTAGAACAATCCCGATGGGAAATGCCGTTTTTGAACCCTCAGGCCAATTTGGAAGTTCAATTTGACCGCAATATTGACACACGTGTTTTAGAGAAAGACAGTTTTATTCCCAAAATACCCAATGTGGGGAGAGACGTGCATTATTTACCGAATCATCAATTTAGTATCACGGGGAATGCGGGAACTCCCATATAATCATTGTTACATTATATAGATTAATCTCGTTATATAATATAACTAATCAATAATAAGATGGAACTTGCTATATCTGGCGCAGCATTAGCATTATTATATGTAGCCTCTAATCAAAATAACGACGAAAATAATGAGAGTTTTCAAAACAGAAATGCTTTACCAAATACCAACACCCCCGACCGCAACTATCCTAGCGAAGAGCCAATGGGTGCTACCGACAATGATAGAACCTCGTCTCTTTCCACGGTGAATAAATATGACGGGGGTGAAGTGTATACAGACAAATATTTCGATAAATCGTATGAAAGACCGCACCCAGAACCAGAGGGTCTCTCGTACGAATATAAATCCCTTACCGGGGATACTGTCGGGACGGATTATTTTACACACAATAATATGGTCCCATTCTTTGGAAGCAAACTTCGTTCCGACATAAAAGATGCCAACAGCAATGAAGGCATTATGGACATTTATTCTGGTTCAGGTTCAAATTATATCACGAAATCGGAACAAGCTCCTTTATTTGTTCCCGAAGAAAACAAGCAATGGGGACACGGTATGCCGGTGCAGACTGAATTTGTTCAATCGCGCATGAACAGCAGTATGCGTATGGCGAATACAAAGCCTTTCGAAAGTGAGAATGTGGGTCCCGGTATGGGATTAGGATACACCGCAGAAGGTGGGCACGGATACAACTCGGGCATGATGATGCGCGAGAAATGGATGCCAAAGACTGCCGACCAACTTCGTGTAGATAACAACCCCAAGTCTTCGGGTATGTCTCTATACGGACATGAAGGTCCAGCTGACAGCAGTGTCAAACACATTGCAACCCGTGAGCAAATGGGAACAATGGAGAAGAACCGCCCCGAACAGAGTTTCCGATTGGATGACCGTGACATTGCATCTGCTTCCAATGGACAGCGAGACATTGGGCGTCTTTTTACAACCACTGGCGCGGGTCAGGGTATGGCAATGCATTCCATTCCAATTGACCGCGCAGTTTCGCGTCCTGAAACAACTCGCTCTTACACTGGTGCTGCCGGCGGAGATTCTAACGGCACTTATATTCAGGGTGAATACATGCCTTCCCATAACATTGAATTGGGTGCGGTTCCATTTGCAGTTGCAAATGCACAAGGCCGTAATCCCGCAGTAGAATCGGACTTTGGTATGACAAGTAAGAAAGCGTATCCTAATAATCGTTCGTCCAACAAGGACCAAGGCTATTTCGGAGCCGTGGGTAGAAGCATCAGTTCAGCAGTTGCACCATTATTAGATGTGCTTCGTCCTTCTCGTAAGGAAAATGCGGTTGGTACATTGCGTCCTTACCAAAACCCAGGAACATCTGTTCCAAACTCGTATATTTTTAATCCGGCTGATCGTCCAGGCACTACGACCAAGGAGACAACCGAGGTAAGAAAGCAACATATGAACGTAAACGCAAACCAGTTGGGAGGCGCATATAAAGTGACCGACCACCAAGTCGCGTTCACCAATCGTAAAGATACCGATAACTTTGCTTACACAGGTAGTTCTAGCGCAGCGGGTGGTGCACGCCAAATGCCTTCGTATTTGGCGGATTACAACCAGCGAAACAATGACATCAAATCTAGCACGATTGATGGTCGCCTTGTGAAAGGCAATATGTCTCTCATGAACGGTAACATCAATATGCGCGAAATCAACCGCGATTCCCGCCTGAAGAACGACCGTGCCGTATCGGGTAACATGCCTATTCAATCGCCCGATGCATCCAATATTGGTATGGTTTCAGGTAGCTTGAACAATCTTACATCCACAATTCAAATGGAACGCAATACACCCGATATGACGAATATGTTGAAGAAGAACCCATATGTGGTCGATTACCGTAAAGGTCTATAAATAAACCTGCATTTGAAAAATTATGATATTATTATTATTGAAAATATTATCATAGATTGAGAACCTAACCCAGTTGTATGCTCATTGGAGTGGTCATATTATCTATTCGCTCTGTGGTTTCACGTAACTTTGAACGAATAGCATTACCTTTTATGATTAGACTCGCGCGGTTTGTACTGGAGTTCTTTGGGCCATTCAAAATGTCCGTAATTTCATCAAGATTGCGGGTCAATTTAGTTTCTTGTCTTATCAATTCTTCGCGTGTTTTGTGCAAATCTTGTTTGTATTTTGACAAAAAGGTTTGTGCTCCTTGACCCTTTGAATGGCGTTTTGTATATTTACGGTTCAACGGCTTCTTCGGTATAATTGGCACTGATGGTTTTTTCATTGTCGTATTTTTTTTCGAACTAACTGGTGTTATTTTATTCTTCTTAGATGGTGTTACTGGTGTTGGAGTTATTTTCTTCTTCTTAGATGGTGTTACTGGTGTCGGTGTTATTCGCTTTTTAGAACTCGTCTGTGTATCGGTCATATACATTAACGTCGCATAAAAAAAGGTTTTTATGTAATATTCAAAGGCATATGCATGAAATTAGTCGCTAGAGAATAACCGAGACATGTTATCGGCCTCCAAATTATCGTCGCTTTCCCTGAACAACGCTTCATACATTGAATTATCTCTAAACCGTATCGTATAATCTTGTTGAATATTATTGCGGCCAATGCGCCCCATTGCTTGCAGAGTCTTCTGGCGTGTCATGGTAGTCAAATCTTTCCCAATATATCCATGACAGAACTGATAATTCGTTCCATAAATATAATCGGTTGATGCTATAATCATAAATAAGCTCTGTTCTTCAGCCAAACTCTTCATCAATTCCATATAACGAATGTCCAAGTCTTGTGAAAATACGCCTATTCCCAACATCAGCAAGATTTTCTGGTCGTTTGATACAGATAGCTTCATTATTTCTCTACTTGTATCGCTACATATTTTTGAAATGAATGCATCGCTCCTATATTGACCGTCGGGTGTCCACTTCTCTTGGTGAACCGGCATATTCGGGACGTAAATACCGTCCAACGTGACCGGTTTTATTGACATGTTGAGCTTTTCAATTTCATCCACCCATTTTTGGGATTCGCGAGATAATTTATCGTCATTAGACGACTTGCTAGATTTCTTACGTTCCTTCACGTCTGGGTTGCTCGTCTTCGCCTTGCTTTCTTTTGCTTCAATCAGCGCTTCCAAATTATCAATCTTTTTTATAATAGCGTCGTTATGCATTATTTTATTGTGGATTTCTTCCAACGTCAAATGCCCAATATTGGATTGCTGAATGTAAAACTTACCTATTTTATTGATGTCATCCGCTAAGAATATAGTAGGTCCATCGGTGAGCGTATGTGCGTCTTCTGTTGTAGCTAAAATACCACTCGATTGCTTCATTTTTGGTGCAACTTCTTGCATGCTCTGTGTTCTGAAAATCGTATTATCGTTACCGTGTCCAGTATCCATACTCTGGGGCTTCTTGACCGCTTTCGCTCTCCTCATGGGAAATCGTGATTTACGCATTTGTTTGAAATACTCATATATTTCGGGCCATTTGTCCTCTCGAATATGTTGCAATACGTCCAAATAATACTCTTTCAATTTGTTCATTGTGATTTGCGTAATGTCTTTGAAATATTCATCCACCGTGCACTCGTCGTTGACCAGCTTGTTTTCATTCACATAATCCACAAATGCTACCACTTCACGTAGATCAAAATATCGCAACAACGTCTTATTTTGATTGCAATAGCGGACAGCTTCTTGTAGTGAATCATATGCTGGGTGCATATAATGCAACAATACGCAATTACCCACGCTGTCCAATATTGGAATGGATTTTTTGCAATCGTAGCTGGTGATATTGTATATTTCGGCACCATCAAACTTGCATTTGAAATCCACTAGCATATCTTGGATTTCATCATTTGCCGGCAATGTCGCACAAGACATTACCATCGTCGGTATTTTATTTTCACACCAGTTCCGTTGGATAGTAGAATGTAGATCGTGTTCCGCGTAGTCTAATGTGATTGTTGGCTCGTCCCAATAGGTGACAATATTTTCAGCGGGATTAAATGCCATCATATAATGCATCGCCGTCAAATATGACTGCACATCACATATCATCAACTCCACTTTGTTACCGACACTGTTATCCACTTTCCATATACCACCAGAGCGCCAGTTCTTCGTATAGTCAACTGCCGAGAAATAATGCAAGCGAACATCTGATGCAGTTTCGCAACCAAACGCAAAGGCAGTTTTTACATCCATGCTGATTGCCGATTTTGCCAATGCGAGTCCAATGTGTCGCGCAACACATACAAATATCACGCGATGCGATGTAACTAACCCCAATGGCGACAATGTTTTTCCGGTTCCAGTTGGCGCAGTATATAATACTAATTTGGGCCGTCCAATATTTCGCTTGCATATTGTAAATAGGTCTTTCTGATGAGAATATAGGGTCATATCAGAATATTTCAGCAAATAAGGGTTTTTCTCTATAAAATCATGAGCATTGTGAATAACTTCTGCGATGGATGTGGCTTCCTTTGCTACATCTAATAAATTGTTCATAACAACCATCAAATGCTGGTTCACGTTTGCAATTGACGCTTTCTTCAGTTGCATTATAGTATACAAGTAATATGCATATTTCGTCCGACGCTTTGCCAAGTTCTTTACCAACTGTTGGAATAGTTCAAGTAATACATATTCATATATAAGTCGTTTGTTTTTGTCTATATTTGTTTCCATATTTTGAATGCGAAACATGTCGGCACTCTTCATTTTTTTCAGTTCGCTATTCTTCATTTGCTTCGGCATGTCAATTTTTATGTCTTTTCCATATTTTTGCATTTGCTTTACAATAAAAGGTTCAAAATAGGTCTTGTATAGAAACCATTCGGTCTCTTTCGTCTGTTCCACCTTTAAAAACGAGAACATTGATTTCGATTCATTCCTGTGAATATTTACATCGGTGTAACCCGATACGATCATTTGTAGAACAGTTTTCTCAGCGTCAGAAACGGGAGACTCTATATTCTCCCATTCAGATTTGGTAAGTTTAGATTGCGTTAAATCCATTGTATGTGTGTAATTGTCTCTCTTTTTATACACGTTTTTATAATCAATTTTCTATCGCATCATGATATGTTTTACTTTTGCGTATGAAATATACATAAATAGTAGCCTCAATATATTCTAGATGTTCCAGTTCTTTTCCGATAAATCACGACAAAACATTTCATTTGAAGATATGCAAAACGCAATAAAGCAACATAATAAATATACTATATTGAATACACTCCCTTCTAGTAGTCAAGACGTTCTCATCAAATGGACATTACCCATGCATGACGAAGAACGGTTTATTAATGATATCATTGACAATTATGAAATGTCAAAACACAATATTATCATATATGGTAATAATTGTAACGACAATTCAGTAGATACAAAGTATAATCAATTACATAAATTGGGGTTCTCGTCGTTATATGTATATCTAGGTGGAATGTTTGAATGGACCATGTTACAAGATATTTACGGAAAAGATGAGTTTCCCACCGATGGGTATACACTCGATATATTGCAGTACAAGCCGAGAACATTGTTGTAAAAAATTGATTATATCACAATTGTAATAATTGTATTCAATCGTGTAAATCACATTTTTAATCTATCTCATTAAAATATAAAATGTCTAGGCCCACAATCATTTCTATCGAAGGCAACATCGGAGCGGGTAAAACCACCATTGTTTCCAAATTACATGAAATGTATAGCGGAAAAGATGACATAATATTTCTGCCTGAACCCGTTCATTTGTGGGAAAACATAAAAGACGCAGACGGCGAAAACATCATTCAAAAGTTTTATGGAGACAATAAGAAATATTCGTTTCCATTTCAAGTAATGGCATACGCAACTCGTCTGTCTATGCTACGAAATACTGTGAAAAATCATCCCGACGCGAAAGTCATTATATGTGAGCGTTCACTCGACGCCGATAAACACATATTCGCACAAATGTTGCACGACGATGGTATGATGGATGACATTCACTTTGAAATCTATAAGCTGTTCTTTAAAGAATACTATGATGAGTTTAGATTGGATCATGTGATTTATATTGATGCGACTGCGGAGAAATGTCACGAGAGAATAAGTAAACGTTCTCGTGACGGGGAAAGTAATATCCCATTAGATTATTTGAAAAAATGCAAGAAATATCACGATACTTGGTTGATTGATTTCGCAGGTGCGAACAATATTCCGGTCCTGCATTTAAACACGAATGAAGATGTTGAATATAAGAATAATGATAACGGAATTGGCTGGTTAAACACTATATCGGAACTGATAACAAATGCTGTAAACG
>Ga0213868_10003440_pt1 | contig 14757 bp, 24 predicted proteins | sample PICome_9_FD_160087 | JGI IMG/M metagenome (GOLD analysis project Ga0213868, IMG submission 160087) | Coastal seawater microbial communities near Pivers Island, North Carolina, United States - PICO127 | ecosystem: Environmental > Aquatic > Marine > Coastal | place: USA: North Carolina...
CAATCAAGAGCACCACTGCCGTGCCAGCGGTATTTTTAACGATGGCCTTGCTGCGATCAGACATGTACTGCCAGCGAGGAATCAGAGCCATGAAGTCACTTAACGACAAAGCCACAGTGCCAGTGGTAGGCGTTTCTGTCACGTTTGAGTAGGAGCAGCGATCACCGGCATCCTCACGAGTGTCTTAAGCAGCTTCGATGCACCTGTGCTGAAGGGTGGCCTCAGGTTGGATGGACATGACGGAGCGATCCGTCTCACAAAAAACTCATCGCCCCTTGCTAAGGCGGGAAGCGGAGTCACCCCGATCAAGCGCAGGGTCAGGAAAGATCGCCATGGCTACCTTCAAGATGATCATCCCCACAGCCATGACCTCTTCATCCAGGCTTAGAGACGTGCACGTTTTTCGGATGTCAATGCCGGAACACGAATGCCCCTGGGGACTGAAAGCGATTGCATTAATGGAGAAGCAAGGGATCAGCTTTGAAGACCATCGATTAACAAGCCGAGAGGAAGTCAACACCTTCAAAGCTCAACATGGCGTTGCCACAACGCCACAGATTTTCAACGGCGATGAACGAATAGGGGGTTATACAGAGTTGGCCGCCATGCTCGGAGAAGAAGCTCAGGGAGCTGAGTATTCCTACATGCCAGTGGTAGCAGTCTTCGGAACTGCACTTCTGATCTCACTGGTTCTGGAAGGCAATGTGATCCAACACTTCATGGGGATTTCCATCTGCACACTGGCAATGCTCAAGCTCATTGATGTGGAGTCCTTCGCGGCCAGTTTCGTGAAATACGACCTGGCCACAAAACGATGGCGCCTATGGGGCAAGCTCTATCCGGGAGTGGAACTACTGATCGGGCTTGGTTTTTTAATGAAACCGCCGCTTCCAATGGCAGGGTGGATCGCACTGATTGTTGGTATCCAGGGAATGATTTCAGTCCTCAAAGCGGTTTACATCGACAAGCTCGCTTTGAACTGCGCCTGCGTTGGAGGGAATAGCAAAACACCCCTAGGAATCATCAGCTTCACTGAATATGCAATGCAGACCCTGATGGGCATCGCTGTCGCCTTCCAATTAGCATTTTAAACTTCTCGAAAAACACATCAATACACAAACAAATCGATAAAAAAAGCAATATGGTCTTGCTATTACAGAAAATATAGCCAGCTTCAAAGCTAGTCTTTAGAAGCAGATGAACGTCAGCAAGTCACTAAAACCAATCATTTCGAGGAATCACTCTTTCTGCCCAATGAAGGCTATTAGCAATGCCAACCTATTTCACAAGCGTCTTCGCCAAAGAACGAAGGGAATGATAGTAACCAACATTAAAACACTATAGACAGCGGATGGGAGACTAAAGCGACTTAAACCACCTTGAACAAGCTCCTCACTGATCAGCGAACCAACAACAATACCTATCGTGCCATTTTGAAACCCAGCCTCTACAGAAAGGGAAGTAATCTGAGATTTCTTTAAACGCAGCAAGTGACCAACAAACAAGCCAACCGCTAGCATGATCACATTAAGCAGCAGCAGAATTGGGCCCAAAACAGGGAGATTTGCGATAAAAACATTCCACTGGCCAATCAATACTCCAATCAACACTGCCACAAACAAACCATTGGATATTTGACTGCTTGGCTGCTCCCAACGAGACGCTTGCATCGGGCTGCATTGGCGAAGCAAAACACCGATCAATACAGGCAATGTTGACAAAGAAAAAACTTTTAAACTTAAAGGGAGTATTGACAACTCAATGCCTTGTTGTGGAACAAGAACGGGTGCCGTAACACTCAACACAAGAGGAAGAGTTACAGCCGTAACAAGACTAGCCAGTGCGGTGTAAGAAATGGAGAGTGCTACATCTCCACGAGAAAGCTTAGTCATAATATTCGACGTTATTCCACCCGGACAGCAACTCAAAATCATGACACCAAGGGCAAAATCACCTTGCAGTCCAAACGCCCATATCAATACAAAAGCAATCGCTGGAAGCAGCAAGAGCTGAGCAAGTGCTCCAGCAATCAAGGCCTTTGGCTGCTGAAATGCGAATCCAAAGTCTTGCGGCGTTAGAGAAAGCCCCAAAGAAAACATAATGAAAGCAAGACTTCCAGTAAGAAAAAGTTCAATCACAATTGGGCCAATTCCAAGCTAGCCGAGAATAATCCATAGACATGCTCCCGCAGCACCAGCCTGCTCAGCATCAATGCTGCGAAAATCAAGAAACTCTAAAAAGCTTTTTCAACCTGATCCTTAATTTGAATAGGGCCAAAATTTGTTACTACTCAGACAGATATTGAATCCAAAAATCTAGAGAATAACGGATGCGGTGGATCGCTTGAGGCATAGGGTTATCCCAGGCATGTTTTTTCGGAATACCAGGACCGTACCCAGGCTCCGCTCCGTTGATTCCCCTCTGCTGCGGTTTAAAGCCCGACTAATCTTTAAAGATACACAATGATGAGCTTTCGGTGGAAGCCACAGACTCAGTACTGATGATGCGCCACGTTCATGAGCACGGCTTCCAGGCTGATGGCTGCACATGGCAATTAGCCAAACAACAAGGGAATAGAGCAATCCGAGGAATGGGCTCTAAAAAGTTCGCTAAGGCTGTTCAGGAGCTTGTCTCTCTCGGCTATGGGGTGGTGAAAATCGAAAAACCTCTTACTTACCGCTCTCTGAAGGAGATGGCATAAAAAAAAGGCCAGCTTCCACGCAGACCTTTTGAGTGATTGAAGACCGCTCCCTCAAGCGACGTTCGTTTGCAGATCCCGTCCGAGGAACGCTACACATATAGTAACAGGCTTGTAAAGCTTTGTAAAGCTCACTGCTCTTGGGCTTGATTCAACTTGTAGATGTTGAGAGCGAAGCAGGCGGTCCCGAAGCTCACAAGAAGCACGAGAAGATCTTGGGTGTTCATGGGTTGAACCGGTAAGGAGTGTTCAGAAGGGGACTCAGTTTTGAGCTGATTTTGCTTTCTTCACGACTGGCAGATCGGAAGGCTGGGCAAGGATGTACACCACGGCAGCGGAGACAATTCCGGTGAAGGCGATCAGGCCAAAGATGGCGGTTGAGTAGTCGGTCATCAAAAGCGCTCGTGAACTTATGTAACGGACCCTAGAGGTTTTTGTAACGGGTTGCAAAGGTCGCACGCCTCAGGCTGATCGTTGCAGCGGGCATCACAGCAGCGGTTGATGCAGGTCATCAGCTCACTGCGATAGCAGGTGGCATCCCCATGCGACCGTCAATCCCATTAGAGGCAAAGCCTCGATGAGCGAAACAAACAATGTTGAACGACCAAGAGAGGGCTTCAGCAACGATGACCACAAAAAACAAGCTATTTGCTTCTTCTATCCCCCACCATGGATGAGATCTTGATTGCCTAGGATTTTGAAAAATGACAGGCAATTCCAGCACAAACGAGAAGCGGAAAAAATTGCTCTCTGCCATTACGAGCGAAGTATTAATAGAAGAATGACCGTTATTCCATCCAAAGTTTTTTGAAAGCATAGGGAGCAGATTCACGCTGCTCCATAGATGCTTCACGAATGAAGGTGATGCAAGCATTTGAGCCATCAAACTGCTTGTTATTGATGACCATTTCCATCGCAGCATTTAAGCTTTTCCCTTTTTTTAATCCTGCATCAAGAGTTTTTACAGCACCATCAGGATCGCACTTACCAAGCTTCAGTGGTTCTGTGTCTTTGGCATGGCTTGTTGGAATGACACCGACAGACAGGATGAAGCTCAAGAACAACAGATTGATCAACGTCATCGTCCTATCGCTCATAACAATGAGTAAAGCATTAATCTCTTGAAATTTCCGCCCTGGGATATGACAAAAGATGCATGAGGGAAGTAAAACCGTTAAGCCCTTGATCAACATCTTTCAAGACGATCAGGGTTTTGATGGCAGCGGGAGCGCGCAGCTTTCCCCCAGCAGATCTATCGCACAACAACATCAACGCTACACCTGGTCAGCCACAGACCTTCGGACTGATCACCCGTTTGGGGGTAGAGCGAGAACAGCGCTGCTGTTTTGCTGAAAGGCCGAACAGCCCAGACCTCTGGTCTGATCCGATGAACAGGACCAACGAATTCCTCAGCCCCAAACAAGGCAACAAGCTCGGGAAATCAGGTCTGCTGATGCCCCCCTTACGCGATGTCCAGTTCTCCTTCGACATCGAAGACCTCACCCCTCACCAGGACGAATACTGGAAATGGTGGGTCCATAGGATGCAGCTGGCGATCAGTCGCAGCTACGAAAACGATGATGTGCCAGTCCTGATCACTGACATCGCTGAGGAGTTCAGCTATGCCTGTAAGTGGGAGCTGGAGATCATCAGGACCATCTCAGACATGGCCCTAGAGCTGAGGCGAATGCGCCTCTCAATCAACGAAGAGGAAACAGACGGAACAACTCTTCAAAGCGACTATGCGGCAAGCTTCTACCCAAGTCCCAGCGGGAATCACTCGGCAAAAAGCACGATGCGTTCATTCATCTGGGCTGATTGTCATTTGACAGGTCACTGATCAGTTCCGTAACACAAGTGACACTTACTCATTAGAGCCACTGGTAGAGAAGGTCATTGGTTGAAAGTTAATGCAGCACTATTTAATCGTCTGGAATTTCCCAACAGTGGAAGGGTCCTGGGATGCCTGCACTCCATTTGCTGAATACATCAATGCTGGCGGCCCTGGAGATTGCTTCGATGGCTTTGAGCTCAAATATCGCGTCTGCGAGCCCATCGGTGGAACAGGAATGGCCATTGCTGTTGCTAGCAACATAGGCAAGGTCTGGGCCCATCTTGCCCCTTGGATCAAGGGCTTTGGCATCGAATTCGAAGTGACACCTGTTGTTTCCGATGCTGAGTTCGCGGCCATGTGGCCAGGAGTTCAAGCTGCTGCCTCCACTGACTGACCAGCTGGTTGCATCACCGCCACCCTCAGTCCGTTGACTGCTGCGACTGAACGTATTGAGGGTGACTTTGTCATAATCAAGAAAATTCAAGGCTATAAATAGCGACGTTCGATCAATCCACTCCCTTCATGCTTCTGGCCCGGATCCACGTGAAGCAGGGCTGCGTGGACCAGTATCTAGAGCTTGCCCGTGTGACTGATGCAGCCGTTCAGTCTTCCGAGCCTGGAATGCTTCATCACACCTTTGATCAGGATCCGGAAGACCCACAGATGTTTGTTTGGTCAGAGGTGTACTCCAATGACAAAGCCTTTGCCCTTCACGTCTCAAATCCTCCAGTCCAGGAATATTTGCAAAAGCATGCTGAACTAGGGGATGGCTTGAGCATTGAGGTTTACGGCACTGTTGGCGAGGAGTGCAGAAAGCTGATGGAATCTTTCGGTCTTCCTCTCAAGATTTACCCATCCAAACTGGGATACAGCAGATTCTAAGCGAAACCAGATCAATGCCAACTTGGTGACTCAAATCGTTCGCACTGATTGAGAATCGTTCCCCGCCACAGGCGGGTTTTTTGTTGAAGCAGAGAAAGCCTTATAAACAAAAGCCTCCTACTTAGCTGCAGATCATCTTCCTCAAGACGTCGATCTAAACATCAATTCCATTCAGCTTTGCTGCCAATACAGCATCCGCTTGCGTTAGGCCATCCACCTTATGGGTGTAAATCACAGCTTCCGCATGTGCCCAGCCCAGGGAAAACTCAGCATGGTGTCCCTCGACCTCACAGATCGCACCAGCTGCATTCACCCAATCGAGGGCCGTCTGAAAATCGATGAATCGCAACGAACGCGTGAGATGATGGTTATCAACCACTTCCCAGCCAGGCAGTTGAGGCAGCAGATCAGCAAGTTCTGCTTCTGTGAGTTTGGGAGCCCCTTCTTGGCAGGGGATACAAGTCTGTTTGGCTAAATCCATTGAGATCACCGTCAACATTTTCAGTATGGCCACAGCATTGATAGACCTGCATTGAATCCATACAGGGGAAGCTGCTGATGGATACAAGGTCGAAACCTTCTTCAAACGACAGCCTGAGGGGGAGAAGCTGAAACAGGCCTACAAGCTTGAAGCCCATGCCAGGGCCTGGGCCTCTACAGCCGAAACAGACGGTCAACAACCATGAATGCAATAAAAACCCTGAAATACATCGAGCAGCTTGGCGAGAAGGATGAACGAGAAGACGACAAATGTAAACACTGCAACCAATTCAATGGCGTTAAAGAACATCAAAACCGTTCGCGCTCAATGGAGGCGTGGAGAGGTGATGCACTAGCAAGAAAAGCTTGGCGCAGAAGCGTTTCCTAAACGCAATGAAACAAATTTCAGCATGGCCGATGGCCACCCTTTCTGTATTAAAGACTACGCATATACTTCTAATCAGCAGTAAATTGGAAGGAACACGCAAAAGGAGAACAGCGATGGAAATAGAGGCATTCCGCAAACAATTGATTGACGCCAACCCCAAAATGACTTCACCTGCAAAACAGGAACTGATATCCGAAGATTTAGTCATCGCTTACGAAGCGTTAGACCGCATAACAGATAATCTCGGGGAGTTAATTGACGAGACAAATGACACCGAAAAGCTCGTTTACTACGCACAAATGAGAGGAGAATTATGCTCTCACTTCAATGGGTTAGCCATGCTGTTAGAAGACTATAGCCAGGATGTTTAGCAATCACCGTTCCAGGCGACTCCCAATTTTGTATTAGAAATTACCCAAAGCAAATCCAAATCACGGATAAGATTTGGGTATTAAATGCAAAATCCAATGACAACAACACCAAGGCTTCACAGGCCGATCCGTCGATCAGGAGCAGGAAAGCATGACAAATCCCACCCTCCAAATCCAACGGCTGCACCCCCGGCTACGTATCAGGAGGCCATCTCGCGTGATTTAGTGATTGCACTTGAAGCAACGGAAAGACTCAACAAAAGCCTTGACGAACTGATTGAAGGGAATGGATGTAGCGAGTTTCTTGCCTCCCATAGACTGCTTGGAGAGAAGATAACGTCCAATCGCAATATTTTGCACATGCTGATTAGAAATACTATGGATATCAGCATCAAGACGGACAAGCCAAAGCTTAGAACCAAATACCCCGACTATTTCACAAAATAAATCGAGGCCATGAAAGCATCATCACCCGAAAATAACTCAGCGCTCTGACTGTTTATCCCTAAAAGCAGTTTAGAAGTCAGCTTATCAAATTATTGTCGTAATCGCAATGACAAACTCAATCCCGCCACAAGCGGGATTGAGTTTGTCCACTAAGCCAATGAGTAACATCACAGCAACGCTTGACGCGGGTCATCAACTCAGCCATTAACTCGGGAGATGGTGTGTTCTGCGAAGAAAGTTCTTTGCTCATAATCAACAAACCTACTATTTCCAATGATTAACTCTAAAAACAATGCACGACTGCGCAGCATGAACAAAATGATCAGCGGAAACCCTCAGAGCAATCAGAGTCATTTCCTCCAGAAAGGATTGCTTGGTGCTCTTACCAGCCACAGCAGTCCTACATGGTGCGGGCTTGGCACATACCTATTCAGGCCAACACATCCATACAAGATCAACCGCCTTCCTGCGCAATTGCATGGGCCAATCACCAGCGACAGTTGCCTCGATCAACAGTGGGTGCCCGAACCGTGAAAAAGGGTTGATCGGGATTGGCTCGTCGGTGATACGCCTGCAAACGGTGCAACGTCATTTTTCAGGGCAAAAAGGGCTTTGGTACCTGGTGCGAGTGATCCAAAACCAAACCTCAAACCAGGCAGCTTCAAACCAGGCACCAGCAGGTTCGATTGGTGGGCTGAGAGCGAATAAGTTCTAGCCGAAACACTAATAAGCATCTGCTAGTAAGAACCCAGCTCAGGTCTTACGAGAACTGATGCCTAAACCCACCGCTACTAATGGCGAAGTCAAATTCGCCATTAGTAGCCACCTGGAGACCGAGATTGCACACTAAAAAAGCGGACCCTTGAGATCCGCTGTCTTGGAATGATTGAAGGGGGCATTCCACCCCCACAAGTCACTTGGGTGATACGAGCGACATATTGCAAGCCATCACCCAAACTCATTGCTGCTAATACGCTCTATCAAGACTTATACGGACCTGCATTGATCTGTTGTCACGCTTATGTCACGCTTTTGTCACGGGTCAATCAGATGTGACCCATGCCTAAAACCAATGTGGGCTCACCCTTGGAAGCTAATTTCCGTTCATCCATACGCACTACGCCTGGCCTGGAAAACTGGACCGTCAGCAATGCGGGCGGAAAAATGCAGGTTCGATTCGTCCCTCTGAGGGGAAGGCTCAAGCCGCACGTCTGCCACTTCTTTGGGAGCAGGGAAATGTCAACAGAGCAACGCTGCTGATAAACCGTGCGGCCAAAGCTCTTCTCGATGGCACTACTGATTCGCTTACTGCTGCAATCGCCATAGCCCAAGGCAACAGCACCAACATGCGCATTGGCGTGAATTGGGAGGAAGTAGCTGAGGGTCTACGCGACGTTCTAATGAACCATCGAAACGAAATTCTGGCCAAAACCTGGAGTGACAACTACGAGCCGTATATCAACGAGGCACTGCGTCTTATCAATTCAGGGGACGCTACTGATGGGCACACGCTGCTGAAGTACTCCTTGGCCAAGTGGGCAGGGAAAGCTCCATCAAGGGCTGCCTGCTGCATCGCGCTACGCAACCTGAGCGATCACTCCATCTCACGATTTGGAGCAGCCAAATCCTGGCAGATCACGGCACTAGACATCAAAGAATTGCGCGGAAAACCAGCCAAGAAACGCCGTAAAGCAACGCTCTCCGACACCGAGCTTCAATTCCTGATCGACGGCATTGCCAATCGGAATCCCCGTTGGGCGAACGTGCTGCGGATCTTGACGTTGTTTGGATTACGCCCGATTGAGCTGCAATACCTCTCTCCAAATGCAAGAGAGGACGGAAGCTTGGGCCTCTGGTGCAGTTATGAGAAGACCTGCGGAGGAAGCCAAACAGCACAACGACAGTTAGAGCCTTGTTGGTTGCAAGACAGCGATGGCGATTCAATCCAATGGTCAGTGATCAAGCAAATGCACGCGGGGATTCTTGAGTTACCGCTAGCAAATGACGGCGAACCACGAAAGCTGGATGGCCACTACGTCGAAACCTTCCTGACGCGACAACCGGAATGGAACCAACTCAAACAAATATGCGAAGACCGTGGTGAATGGCTCCGGACGTACAGCTTCAGGGACACATTCAGCCTGCGCTTCCATCGTCAAAAAATCAAACTAGGAGCGATCTGCGCCGCTATGGGCCACAACCTAGAAGCTAATGCCAGGGCTTACCGCTGGGAGTCCCAACAAACCACAGCCAAAGCATTTGCCTCAGCAGCTGAACCAGCAGGTTGGCAAAGATGAATCGCATCCAACCCCTCCAATGCATCGAGCAGGCTTCTGAGAAAGAAGAACTAGGAGAAGCCGCTAATCGTTTTGTGGTTGATGATACAGACTTTTGTAGTAAACTTACAGCCCAAAACGGCCTTATAGATATATAAACAAATAGAGCATTCCAGCATCGGATAGCCACAACTTGAGTATGGTTTTAGAAACGAAAAGCGTTAAATGGCAATTAAGATTCAAAAGCTATTGAGCATTGTCTTATTTGCATGTGGCACTGGGGCGATTTCACTGACTGCACCAGCTCTTGCTGAATATTGCAAAAACGAAGCAAGTCAAGCTTGGTGTGGCGGCGGTAGCACCGCAGGGAATGTAATTGATCAAATGAGTTGCTCGCCATTTGCTTACAAGCCATGGAGCTTTAACAATCAAAGCGGAGTCGGAGATCCCAGCAAAAAGACTTTTTGCACGTCAGATACGGTCAAAGAAATAGCTGGCGGCCCATATCGATCTCAGGCTTGGATGTATCAAAGGGGTGATCGTCAGAAAGACACTAGTTATTGGGTATTTCACGGCTGCGATGGAGCCGGCATTATGCCAGATTGCAAAGGTGATGTTCTGTTCTTAGAGCGTTTTTACGGCTGGGCAAAAGACCAATCAACAGTCTGGTGCCAAGGTGAAAAGGGTGGACCACCAATCAGGATCGACCAAGTGGCTTCGCGAACAAACGAGCCAAACTCCAACCGCAGACAATGCAAGTTTAAGCATCCAGGGACTGGCAAAATTTACGAGAATTACGAAGCTGGCATGTGGCAATGGGGAGATGGTTCAACCCAAATCAATTTGAGTAATTTTACATCAGCGGCAACAAAAGGTTGGTCTCAACGTGCAGAGAATGCAGTTACATCCGTTCGAAATCCTTTTCCTAACAGCAAAGGACCAGTTCTTTATATGATGACATTTCCTTGGGTATGCACAGGAATCGGCAAAGGAGGAGCCACGCAAAATGAAGGAGATGCGACTAATGGCTTGTTTACGCAAACCAATACTCCCGGTGTCAAGTGCTACTGGGACAACGAAAGTGGAGCCCCACAATCGGCTCAAAATCGGGACGCATATTGGCCACCACAAATGAATCTTTATTGGATGAATCTCATAACAGACAACGGAAAGAAATATCTTGACGTCAGAGGCTATACCTTAGACAACAACAGCATGACAATGAGATCATTAGGCCAATGGACCCTAGAGCCATACGGAAGCCCTTGGTAGAATGAAAAGCAGATAGCAATGAAGTCCAGATTCCGAGAGAAAGAAATAACCCAAGAGATTTTTACATTTAAGCAAACCCATCTCCATCAATTAATCATTGACTTTTTGTCAAAGCACGCTTGAACGCTCAAACCTTTGTTTTGGCATATCGATTAATAAAAATCATCTCAACAAGCAGTGCCGCCTAACTGTTCCATTATGAGCCTATGAAATAGGCAAACTATTGGCAAAATCTTGGTTAGCTCAATGCGATCAATTCCTTTAGCAGCCTGCTTGGCTCTTGGCATGTTCAGCTTCGCAGCAAGTCCCAAGGCTTCTGCCGAAATTGGAATTGATTTAAAGCTTGGAGGAGGGAGACCTAAGCTTGAAATCAAAGATGATAATTCAGACTCAAACCTAAACAACAGTAATTCGTACTCAAACTCGAACAACGACAACTCAAATTCGGGTTCGAATGACGACAACTCTAACTCCAACAACTGATCAGTTGACGGGAATTACGACCAATGCTTTATACATCCAAACTGCACGGCTGGTGCTAAATATAGCAGTGATAACAAAAACAGCATGGGAGCTGGCTGGTATTGCAAAGATGGAAAAGTTGTCAATACAAATACTAGTTTTGATGAATGCAATATCCGCAAGGGCTGCACAAGCGACAAGAACTACGTTGGCTATGTAGCTAATAGTAAAAGCTGGGAATGCCTTGAGAAGGCTTATATCCATAAAGGTTGCTCCAGTACGCCCGGCTTTACTAGCAAGGGTTCTCTAGGTGCAGGCTGGTATTGCAGTGACAACCAACAAGTAACTCAAAAGACTCAATTTGATCCAGCTTCGATTTAAAAGGGCTGCTCCGATCAAGGTTCAGGAATTATATTCACTGATGAGATCTGGCAGTGCAATTGACTCGTTTATCACAGTAAGACTAGTCTCAAAATCGATATCAAGGAATACCTCTTTCTGGCAATAACCACTTTTAATGCAATATCGATCTCCCGACTGAATATTCACCAGCCCCCCCCCACGAGCGGGGGTTTTTGTTGCCTACTAAATAGCAGCAAAGCTGAAACTGCCTACCTCAGCGAGCATCAGCAGCACAAACAAGGCACCTTTGCCCTACTCAATCAACACCCCATACTGCGTCCTCTCTCCCTAGGGCTGCTTACTTCTGCCATCTCTTTTGCTTCCCTTCCCGCCATTGCTCAAGAGGACGGCAGTGCCTTCAAAGGCAGCGGGACTATGGCAACAGCGGAAGCCAGGAGTCCAACGGAGAGGCGGCGAAGCATTGGGCTGACGTCAGTCCGCGCATGATGCCGGGCTTTGCTTAGTTACGCCTGCAGCTATGCCAATAGATCCCGATGATTCCGCAGCGCATACAGAGTTAAGACTCCGACTTTTCAACTAAAGCAACGGTCAGGTCATCACCTTGAGTCTGCAGATAGGCGTAGCCCGATCCATCTGAGCGCAGTATCGCGGTGTAGGCGTAGGTCGCACCCCGATCATCTTGTTGACGAATCCGACCGATGCAATTCTCATCCTGCATGAATCGGCCCTGATAACCAGCCACCTCACCAGTGCCGTCGTATGAGGAGACCGCAAGACCAACCATCTGCCATTCGGTCCAGCTCTCCCGCTGAATCACGGCATTGGCCTTCCATGACGAAGCAGCGAAGCGGCTACCTCTTTGTTGGCTCAGGAAGCTGCCGTTCATGCTCTCTGGTTCACAGCGACGGTCCGGCTGCGCCATCCATTGTTCTCTTACAACGTCGCCAATTCGATTGCTGAGTCCGAATCGAGGCAGCCCCTGCGCAGTTAGCAAAACCTTGCTTTCTTGACCTGCTTGATCTCTAGTGACGGACAATCCACAGTCGCTTTCTGACTCCCAGCGACCATCGTATTTCGTTTCGCTGTAGTTGCGACCAACCCGCAAAAAACGGATTCCGCTAACGGACCCATCGGGCAACCACGTTTCCAGCTGAAGGCTGCCCATTGGTTGCTGACCACGCAGACCCTGACTAACGATCAGATATTGACCAGTTACGGGAGCAGCGCAGGAGATGGTTGCCTGGACAGGCCGCGCCTGAACGAATGCATTTGAAAGAGTTGATGCCAGCAATCCAATCGAGAGGCGGCGAAGCATGGAACAGTCCTCAGTTCGCGCATGATGCCGGACTTTGTTTGGTTGCGCCCGTTGCGACAGCTGCCTTTTACGATCGTGGTTAGTACAAACGCCCTAGCAGTAAGAGTGTGTCAGTCGATCACGGGATCTACTACCAGCAGGATCCCTCAGAACAACCGATCTTCCTGAGCGTGGTTCCAGGCATGACGGTGATCGTGCGCCACGACTATCTGACCGGAGAGAAGGCCGACAAGGATTGGTGAATGGGCCAGGTCATCTACTGCGGCGGAGCTGCCCGAGACCCACGCATCCACAACCTGCTCCAGATAGCCGATGTGGATTCAGGTGTGATCCGCTGGGTCAACGCTGATCTGGTGACGCAGATTCTTTCTTAGAGAATGGGCTAAAGAGCTGATGACAGCTATAGGTGTTAGTAAGCTTCTTTAAAGGAGCACAGGCAATATTTCTTCTGTGATGAAAACGCACCGCAAGCGGGTCTATTTTTGGCTTGCATTTGGCTTGCTAATTAATACAGTATTTCAGCCAATCGCAGCAGACGAACGGATAGGAACAATGCCTGGTTCAGCTGCACCACGCGCTTGGCGAAACAACACACCCGAAGGATTTATAAAAAAATTTTGTTTCGAAGATGTATGTAGTTACGACCGCATTGTATCAAGAAAAGGTGACATCGTAGTCACAGACACAGTGCCTGAAAAGGGAGAGCCCCGTTACGAATATTTCGAAGTCAAGAAAACTCAAAATCCTTGGAATTGTCGAGATGGCAGCATGGGATGGAGAAACTATAAGCGCTTAAAAGGTGATCAAGGAAATTGGGGTCCATGGCATTGGGGAGCATGGAGAATAGCCATTACAAAGTGGCCTGATAACCCGTATTTAAAACGTATTTGTCAAGACAAATAAGATCAGCCCAAATCCTTCATTTGAATGGGAGCCAGCCTTGAGGAAAGCCGTGACGCTGAGGCTCCAGGGCAATAAAAACCCCGCACTTGGCTGGGTTTGATTGGTGTGAGGTTGTTTTATCGGGAGATCGATAGCGACACACACGCCCCCTACTTTTTCCTTGCGGTTTATGTATTGCTTTCAGCCATAAGGCTTCAGGCTTCCCGACACAGCATCTCTAGTCGATTCCCAATTCTTTTTTACTTAGCTTTGAATACTCATCCTCGCTTATAATTCCTTTCTCTTTCATGGCAGCAAGTCGCGGTGTACTTGATTCAATATCACCTAGAAAGGTTGCACCTTCAGCCTCATCTGGCGTTACTCCAGCCATCCTTTGTGCGCCTTCATGCTTTTAGCCTTTGGCCAAGCACATGACAAGTAGATGTATACGATGAGGCCAACTAAATAGAACCAAGCGCCCATGAAAAAAATGAGTCTCCACATAGTGGCGGAACCCTTCCCACTTGCCTCTAGTCCTGCGCAAACGCCAGATAGTTGTGCACCCTCTGATACTCGATAAATTTTTTTCTCATTTAGTTTTTGTGTGTTGAGGTCATCCCTCTTGGACTCCTTCACCATCGCTGAAACGTACTGAATCCGAATCCCCTATCCGAGTGATCTTTCTTGCTGGGCTTATCTCCTAAAAGGGCTAGAGGCTTACACCCAGCGACCAAGCCATCAGCCTGTCCCGCTCCTCTTCAAGCAACAAAGGCAACATTCAATGCGACTCGACTTCAGCAACTACTTCCCTTCCAAGCTGCTCAATGCCAAGGGCAAGCCAAGACTTGTAGCCATCAGCGTCATTAGCCCTCAATGCCATTAGTAGCTCCTGCAGTAGTGCCAGCGTCATCTGGGTGTCGTGGGTCATTGGTAGAGGGCGGCTGCTTTAAGCATCCCCCGCTCTATAAAAACCCTGCATGTGGAGGGGGTAATTATAATTCAATCAAGACATGTTGCAGGATTTCAGTATCTGAGTAAGTTCATAATAATTGATTGGATTAATCATTTTTTTCAAAAATTATTTTAT
>Ga0213868_10003444_pt1 | contig 14753 bp, 9 predicted proteins | sample PICome_9_FD_160087 | JGI IMG/M metagenome (GOLD analysis project Ga0213868, IMG submission 160087) | Coastal seawater microbial communities near Pivers Island, North Carolina, United States - PICO127 | ecosystem: Environmental > Aquatic > Marine > Coastal | place: USA: North Carolina | collected...
AATTGTTTATTGCTTTATGACAAGAAAGGATCCTTTCAAAAAACTAGATATGCATGCGTCAAAAAGATATCAATTTTGCTCGGAGGTGGGCAAAAGTGACTCTGTTGAGCTGTTCACATTCGGGGAAAATGCTTATGCTTCCTGCAGATGGGTCGGAGAAACAGATACACGAAACCACTGTTTAACTAAAGAAGTTTTTGATGCTTGCCCTCTCACTTGCAAAGATTGTTGCGGAGATGTAAGCTTTTCATTTGAAGTATCGGACTATGGCAATTTAACTTGCGATGCGAGTGAATCATTTTGTTTCGTTTCCGGTAAATTTAGACAGAATTGCCCAATAAAGTGTAATGCATGTGACAATCCGTGGGATTTAAGGAAGTTATCGGAGGAAACCGAATCTAATGTCAAAAAGGATACTGAAGTGGACTTTGAAGTCGGTGAAGGCTCGTCAAGCGTGGCAAGTCATGACCTTCCTTGCTCGCCACTAGTTATAATAACAGAAGCTTCTGTAATCCCAACTTATAGGTTAAATCCATTGAACAACAATCAGGAGGCGGAACCCAAAATATTGGGTATAGGTGAAATATCAGCAATTTTAGTTGGGCCACTATTTTTGTGCGGAATTATACTTTATTTGATTTCCAAAAGAGAAAACAAAATATCAAACCAAGAAAACCAGGAGAGGTTTGGGAATGAAAATGACACATCCAACGGTGAATCTGAGCCAGATGTTGATATTAGGAACAAAACCTATTGTCATCAGACAGCGATAACTCAAGCACCATCTTTCATTGATGCCGATTCTAGCAATCTTGCAAAGATATCATCTTTAATGAATGTTCACAACTGTGGTATGTATCCCTGCTATAGTTGTTCCAAAAAGAAAATGACTAAATTTGTCCAAGTCGGTAAAATCAATCACTTCCCTCAGATAGAAAATGTAAATGACACAGGTTCTAGACCTTTTGTATCTATGGATATAGGGAATTCATTAGACTGCAGTACCGATGAATATTCTGCATGTGCTTTTGAGAATCAAACAAGCTCAAATTATGAAACCGACGAAGAATTCAGTACCGTCATATTATGAGGCAGCGACAACGGGGCAACATATTAATATATAATGTTACATTAAACTTCGTACATTTGTTTCCAAGTTGATTGCATACAACGACTGAAATATTCCACTTCAGAAGATATAGGACCATATTCTAATGTGTTCAAGCCATCATCACTGGAAAATTTCATTTTCTTCGAGGTATGGTGCATTTCATCATCATCATCTGTATGTGGCGGTACAAGTGGAAATCTTGTACACCTACGTGTAGTCGGATCTGTACACAAAGCAGATGAGAAAAACATCAAGTTGAAAATAAAAGAGTATCAATCAGAAACTTACAAGAAGTACTGCTGTCGGTTTGTGTGCTAATATCAAAAACATGTAGAGTCAACGAGGAGTCCGTGACTCCGGCTGTAATACCAAACAAGTCTCTGTACATGCACATTTTAGTCATTTTTTCGCCGTTTCCAAGACGGACTTCTTGTTCTTGTGTACGCTGATTCATAACAATAGAAAGCGGTGGAACAGTCATATAAGATAACCCATCTTGAGATACAATAGGTCCACCTGCAATGTCCGGAAGAGCATTCGTTCCTCCAGAAACACTAAGTGCTAGAGATCCCATGCCAAATACGGCGGAAACACCGGCACAAGTCATGAGTGCTACGCAGACGTCATCGCATGCCTGGCGTATTGATTGCTGGCGTAACGCTGGTGACGATAAAATATCGAGATCATCCCAGTCGCCCCCAACACCAACTCTTTTACCCAATGCATCGATTGATCTTTGAAGTTTAGAGAAAGCATCCTTGACCACTCTACCAGTTGTATCTTTATTCAATAAAGCTGATCTCTTTGTATCTGTGCGAGCTTCCATCGCCTTGGATTGGCGTAAAAGTTGCATATCACTTGCACGGGTATCGTTGCAAGCCAGCTTACGAAGTAATGTAAATGCCCTTGGAAATGTCGGTACGTAACGTCCTGTCCGAGAATCACACGATAGCCTAAACAAAACTACTGGGGACCTATCATTCGTGTTGCCAGAAGCAACGTCATAGTCGATTTTGGCGGAAACTGAAATTGATCCACCTTCCAAAGTCAAATGAATCCATTCAGGTAGCACTCTATTACATTTAGTCTCTGTACTCCGATTCTGTTCTAACGCTTGCCAAATAGCCAAAGAACGTCGCTCTGCACATATGACAACTGCAGCGAGGAGAGCATCACTTGCAGACAATTCAAACGGATTCTGTAGAGAAGACAGCAGCGTACGAACATTATGTAGCAAATGCTTTCTAGACGACCCTTCCACAGTGTTACCAGACAGAGCTGCTCTTATTGAATCTCCTCCGCTAAGTGATACCTCAAGACCTTTTAATGGAACAGCTCTAATCTTCAAACTTAAACGCTTCATTATTCCGTGGTTTGTAAACTGACCCGAATCCGAATTTTGATCTTTGCCGTTCATATATTGATTTTCATTCCAACTATTTGCTTCATCTTTAATGCTAAGATGTCCAAGTCTAGGTTTTCCAGTGCGACCATCCACTTCCCAGAAATGGATGGCCATATATGCTAATGGTCTGATCCTACGAGAAGGTTCTTCTGTATCAAACTGCTCTTCCTCCGTGTAAAAATGAACCGGAGTTACTTCAATACCTGCCCCCTGTGAAACGCCTCCTAAACTTTCGTTGCTGGACCATGATCCTTTCCGAAGATATTCAGCTTGGCTTGATAAAATTTCCATCTGCCATGATAAGCTTAAAACATGACTCATTCGCAACAGTTTATCAAGTGGTCTTGCAATGAAATCAGCGTCTTGCACAAGATCTGTACTGCCTGATTCCCCTTCCTTTTTGACATCGTTTAACATTTTCACTCTATTTTCTTCTTTCATCATGGCTCGCTCACAAATCTTATGAAAACCGAACATTTGATCTTGGGCCAGATCCAACTGATTCTTTGAGTCGCCTGTCTTCACATTTGTTCTCACTCGAATAGATAATAATGTCCAAGGCGCAGGGTTTTCCTCTGATAAAACGGTGAGTTTAGCTTCTATTGGATAAACTTTTTCTGACCCTTCTATTCTTGGTTCCCCATGATACAATCGAACAATAGTCCCATCTTGCTCCAGCGTAACATTCCATTTAAAGTCACTTTGAGAATCCTCTTGCCTTGGATTTCCAATTTCTCCAAGAACAAGTTTCCGTCGAACGACAGATCTGAATCTTTCCTTTAATTCGGTTTTACTCCACGATCTCTCCACACTGTCCAAGTATTTATCTTCTAATCGTACGTCTCGACTCATATCTGTCCACCGACCTTTCAGATACACATCCATAGCACCCAGTACATCATGTGGATGTGCTCTCATCTTCCACAGTGAATCATGATGAAAATATAGTGCGTCCTGGGCAATATCAGCCGATACCCATGATGTGCGAACATGTTCCAAAGCTTTACTTGCCAGTTGTGTTACATGATTTAACTCATTTTCCGGGGGTATTTGAGCCATGGTATATATATTCGGTTTCACACTAGCCTGTAACGATGATGACAGAGAGGAAGAAGATTCGGTGCCAGAAGTAGGAAGATTCGATGATACAAGGGCGGAAACGTGAGAAATGGCTTTAATATGACGTGAAATCCTCGAAGCTAGGACATGTCTTCTTTGCTGAAAAGAAAGACTTGACATGGGTTCTGCTTTAGTGCTATAAGGCATTCTATTATCCTCTTTAGTTGTTGATGGTTGGTATAATGTGACGGGTTTGTTTGTAGCCATATCATGTATATCGCTGTAGAGGGATTCAGTGGCGGCGTTCAAGACCAGGGAGAGTGGCGTAGTTAGCAACGAGCCATCCCATGGAGAAACCGATAAATCTAAACGTGTCCTAGCTTTTACTTTGTTTTCATCGCTACTTTTCTGACTGACTGAACTCATCATGCGGCTGTTGGAGACTTTTTGTTGTTTTGTTTATTTCCAATTGCAATTTTGAATAGATATCTCGTATGGTTTGTGGTTTGTGTGGAGAAAAATAGTGGACACGAAACCGATCCTTGAGAAAAAGATTTTAGAAACATAGGGACTTGTTAGTATTCACAGAAAAATAATTGTGATGTGCACCAATGACAAATTTGGTATACAGATAAATTCAAAATGCAATGAAGCATCTGTGCAGCTATTGGCCGAAATTAGAGCATCAATTGTTCGACTATCTTTATCTTACTTGATTTTTTTGAGGAAGAGACTCAACGCTGTCCCATTTCATTTATTTAGTGGAAGAATGAAAAAAGAAAGAATGAATAAACATGTTTCATGACAACAATTCAAGACGAATACATTAACAAGTATGAAAATGACGCAGAGGAGAAATCCATGCAACCCGTGATTAATTTATCATGGATTGAGTAAGGCTCACGAATCTCCAAAATAATAACACATAAAAACATAGCTAGGTTCCATCTATGCTGCAGGTGCACACGGTAGATTGGATCTATATTGATCAAGGAAATCAAATATTTTCAATCGAGTACTCTCGTCTACACCAACGTTCCAATTCAATCGACCTATTTCAGTATACACTTCGATAGCATTTGCATCATCTCCTATTTGGAGATAGATACCCCCAATATGACTCAAAAGTTTTGCAATGTCAGAAAGGGGAATAGTTGAATGACTTATACCGAAAGCAACCCCTTTAAAGAAGTAAGTAAGAGCTTGATCAAAATCACCTTGCATTTCGAATATGTAACCGATCATTTCAAGGGCGGAAAACATGCTGTGAACATCAATCGATGAATGCGCTAGATCATCGTGAAGAGACTCTATCAAATCAATCAAAGCTTGAGAGATATTGCCCATATCCAGTTCTACGCACGCTTTATTATACAATACTATAGCCAAGTCTCTGTCTTGGCATTTTTTATTCCGCCGAATGTCCAAACTATCTTGAAACGTTTTGAGGGCTACGTCCAAAACGCCCTGTTTATGCCAAAGCACACCGACTGCATTCAGAATCGTGGAGCAAGTATAATCACTTCCACCTGAAATCTTAACTCTGACTGACAACGCATACTCGTAGCAGCTGATAGCAGCATTATAGTCACCAAGATGATCGTGACAATGAGCAATATGTGACAAGATTTCGGCAACGTTCAGATCGGGTTTATCTGAATTAGTCTTTTGGATCTCCAAAGCTTCATTGTAATATTTCAAAGCTTGATGTAAATCTCCTTTCCTTTGATAAATATTTGCTATATTGCAAAGAGTCGTGGTAATATCATATGAATCCAGAGGAATAACTTTATATTCAACCCGGAGACCTTCTAGGTAGATATTGAGTGCAGATGTCAAATCATCCAGCTCATAATAAATGTTTCCCATTTGGTTTAAGATGTATGACACTCTTGAAGTTATCTCTCCATTATATCTTTTTGTATGTTCAAGCGCTAAGGAATAATGTTTGATCGCATTATGGAAATCTTTACGTTCGGAAAAGATGGATGCAATCTGTATATGTGCATTTGTTACATTAGAATCATGTTCTCCCATTTTGCTGATCATGTTTTGAAATAGATATAAAGCAGTAAGGGTATTTCCTACCCTTTGATTCGCTTGACCGAGATTGTACTCAACGATGGTTACATCTGGACACTTTGCATCGAATAAAATTCTGCGAATTGCATACGCTCGCTCGAAATAGAATATTGCATTGACGTAGTCCTTTAAAAAGTAGTTTGCCCGACCTAAATTGTTATTAAGTGTCGCAAAGTCTGGATCATCATATGAATCTAAGCCTAGCTGTTCACGAATCTGTAAAGCTTCGTTTAGATATTCACAACATTTAGATGAGCCTAAATTTAAGGCTACAACTCCTAAGGCATTGAGTACCAAGGCAACTTCCTTATGACACTTTCCATATCTTTTCTTAGATAAACCTAATGCTTCCATGAAGAAAACTTCTGATTTTTTGTAATCTTTTGTTCGGTATGCAATTTGTCCCATATTCCATAGAATGACCGCATCTTGCGGGTTTGATAATGGATTTCGCAATGGGAGGCATCGACTGAAGTATACAAATGCATCTTCATCTTTCCTCTGGATAGCATGACATATAGCAAGATTGAATTGAATCGCAAATCGGACTAATGTCTCTGAATGCAACGATTGTATCGGAAGATTCATGGGTGTGAAACACATTGACATACCCTCATCATACATATCTGTATTTTCTGTAACAGCATTGAACGACGAAGGAATGAGAGGAATATGACCACCACTTTTATAGATTGATAAATTTAAACTTGTGATAGCCACGTCTATATTTCCATGAAGTATTGATGCGTATGCTTCATTTACTAGTTCTATTGTTGACTTCATTCTCTTTGTTTTTATGAGATATCATCACATTTTGACCGAAGAAAGCTCAAAATAAAGGAGAAAAAAGATGTCAGGAGACTTGAATTTGATGGTTCGAAAGGGCCTTTTAGACATGATTTCGGCGGATCGTCGTTGGGGTTTTTCCCAAGGATCAAAATGGCACAAAGAAACCAAAAAATAGACACACAACATAAAACAACGGAACTCTCTTTGGTACGATTGTTACAAATCCAAAATGGCGACAAATCTTACTTCTACATTACTAGATGCCTCTGAGATATGGTCCAGACTAAGGATTTCACTTGATTCCCGCCGGCCTCACTTGCAGAATAACTTGAATGCCCTAAAAACACAAGCACAAACTTCATCCACTGCACGGAAGTCTCTGGCGGAATCCACTAAATCATTCAAAAAGGTCTTAAAATCTACAGAAACAGTCGCGGCAAATGAAGAAGATAAGAAACAGTTTGAAACGATGTCTGCTGCATGTCGAAAATTGGTCAAGTCGTATCAGGAAGAAATAGATGCGTTGACAACACGCTCCAAAACGTATGACAGTCTGGTTTCAGAGTTGTACAAGACTCTTTATGACATTCCCGATCCAGCCCCATTAATCAGTAGCGCCGCAGAAAATGTAGAGAGCATGGCTGGTCAGGTGGAACATCTATTGAAGGGAATGAGTGAAATGCAAAAGGAGATCGAGACCATGAGAAGGAATCACCAGAAAGTAGAGAGTGATGAAATTGTGAAACTTCAAAGTCTACTCGATGACGCAAACCGAAAAAATTCAATTCTTGAGTCTCAACTGCAAGAAAAGTCATCAGTCCATCAGGAGCAATCCAATGCATTCATGAGTAAGGAAGAAAAAGAAGAGTTGATAGAGCTCAGAAGGGAAGTAGCAGAGTATGAACTTGAGTTCAAGACATTGAAGAACCAAGATATTACAATTAAGAAACTCAATACCAAGATTGAAGAATTGATGGAGAGCCAAGAGGAGGCTTTGCAAACAGAGCTCAAGTAAGTTATCAAATCTGTGTTGCACTGTATTACCTATTACCATTGATAATGCGTTGAGAGAATTCATTCTCACCGATTCCATATTTTATTTTTCTAGAAAAACACAAGAACAGTTGGCTCAAACAGAAGGAAGACGAGTGACAGAGGCTCTTGAGCGTGAAGCTGCTATGGCTCGCAAACTAGCTTCACTTGAAGTCGAATTAAAGGCAGAAAGAGCAGGGTTTCAGGCTACCCAAGCATCGCTGTTAGACGCAGATGAAGGTCTGAATGAGCGCGAGGCAGCATGGGAAGCACAAAGAAGAATTTTAGTCGACGATGCAGATAGGCTAAGGGAGCAGCTGCATGTAGTTAAGAGAGAATGCGATGAGTTAAAAATGAAGGCTGGCGCCATGGAGAATGAAGGCCATGGATCATCACACGAGACGGACCTATCTATCAATTTCAAAGATATTGAAGCAGAAAGAAAAGCCTTTGAGGCAGAAGTGACTGAATTAACGGATGCATTGACTTCAATGAGAGAAGAATTGAATGCCAAGGAAGAAACAATGATAATTTTACAAGCGTGAGTCAGTTTTTGAGCTTGCTTTGGTTCATTTTGACTATTATTTTATTTATGTTGTGCAACATATACTAACAATTATACTTACTGATAAAGGTCCATGCAAGCAACAGTGGAGTCATTGGAATCGGAGCGAGAGCATCTCACAAACGAAGTCAAAGCATTGAAAGAAGATATAATGAATGTCCCCTCAAAAGAAATGATCGAAAATATGAAGCGCGAGCTGCGAATATTGAAGAAACTGGAATATAACGCAATCGATGTGGAAACAGATGTCAAGATATCAGAAAGCACTGATGAAAGTGACCTTGAAACTGTGCTCCTCGGAAAGGTCCGAAAGTTGGAATCAGAATTAGTGAAGGAACGGAGGGAAAAATTGAGCCACTATCAAATGAATCAAGATCTGAAAGAAGAAATAGCAACGCTCAAGAAGTTAAAAGAGGAAGCTGATGAATTAGCGCTTCGCCTAGAGTCAGATCTTGCAAAGGCTATTTCTTCTCCATCACCAACGGTTCCGAGTAGAGAAGGTAGTGTCACAATTGCAAAATCGGATCCATCCACTCTCGAAAAGATTCTTGATCCATCTTCGTCGAAAGGTGACATTCCTATTATTCATGCTGAAGCTGTCGTGTCGTCAGTATCGGATTCTGCTACAGAAAAACGGAACGACGACCATTCCGTTGCGACAATTGTTATGGCTCAGAGGGACAGGCTTCGTGCTCGTTGTGATGCACTTGAAGCTGAACGAGATAGCTTTAAGAAAGAATTACAAGTGCAAGTATCAACAACAGAGTCGTTAAAAGCCGATAACACGAAACTATACGAAAAAGTGAGGTATCTTCAGAGCTACAGTAACTCTTCCGGTCTTCAAGCCCGCAAGGTAGATCGCGACCTTGATCTAGAAGCTCTCGAGAGTCGTTACGAGGCATCTGTGGACCCATTTAGACAATTTAATCGCACCGAACGTCAAAGAAAGATAAAGGAAATGTCACCTATGGAACGGATTGTATTTATCGTCGCAAGGACTGTCCTTGGAAGTAAGGAGATGCGCACCGTCTTGTTTTTTTATGTTCTTGGTATGCACCTTTTAGTCTTCGTAACCACATACCATTGGTCGCATGGCTGTTATTCAGTCATGCCATCTTCCACTATTGATCAAATGCACGCAGGTCTTCCAGAACTGGAGCCTGAAGCAGTGTAATCTTAATATGAATACCAATCTTTTTTCCCTTTTTAGTGTTCCATTTTATTTATGACATTAGTAAAACTGAGATGTTCGAAACGCACTTCGTTCTCGTTGCATTGAGTGTACAGTGTACAGTCATCATTTTAGAGTTTTCTTTATTTGGCATCTCTGTTCAATAACCATATCATCTGCAAACAAAACATTAGAGTTCATTGAGAAATATCTACAACAGGTATCTATCTAGTATGAAATTTGCACAAATGTGGTTGATATACTCTCTCATTCTTGTATTACCCTTGGTGGTCTCGCCTTTCGGCGTTCAAGCATCCTTTCCTGCAGCTCTTCGAGATCCACTTGCTAAGCCACCTCCGTCCTCAAAGGCACATATTCGATCTCGTATATCAATGCAAGGGACTTCAAATACAGAGGTTATCACAATCGATAAGAATATAGGCTCAACGAGAGTATTAGTAGACGAAGATATCAAGGGTGAACACCGAGTCAATTTTTTATCCAAAATGTTTTACTTTTACGTCAACCCACTTCTGAAAGCATCAGCCTCTCGACAGTTAGAAGTAACAGATGTATTACCAACAGATGAAAAAATAAGCATGGAGCACCAGGTACCGCAGCTTGAGAAGATCTATAAAAGGTGTAGAGAAAAGGCAAAGAATCATTTAGAACGATTGCGGGCTGGAAACCCGAAGAAAAGAAAGGGTCTGAAAGAAGCCATAAATGGAAAAATTGCCGAATCAGAATCTCTTATTCTGGCAAAAGCATTGATTTTGCACCAGAGACGGAATATTATTGTAACGGGTATTCTTAGGTTTATGAATACAGCGGTTCAAGCCTTTCCAGCACTCCTCGTTGCAAGACTCTTACGACTAATCGAAGCTGGAGACGTCCACCCTTCTGAGCCAGTGCGAGCGGCAGTTGATCTTGTTATGCTTTTGAGCCTCAAGATGATTATAGAAAACCAATATTTTCACAACGTGGTCAAATCTTCAACCATGGTTCGTGGATCGTTAGCTGGTTTACTTTTCGATAAAAGTCTGAAAGTATCTTCAAACATGGATCATAGCAAACGTAGTGACTCAAAGGAAAATGGAATCGAAAAGAATGAGAATGGCTCGAAAAAAGACCAGGGATCAAAATCAACTAGCCGCAATGTGCTTAATCTCATGCAGTCAGATGTTTCGATCATAGAGTCTAGTGCATTGCAAATCCATACAATATGGGGTGAGTGTGTCGATGATCTAATCCAATTGTTTCCAACATGTCAATCACTAACTTCACTTTTTAATTGATAGATGGGCTCCTACAAATCACAATATATTCGACACTTTTATACAAATACTTGGGACCGAGTGTCATTTGGGGTATTGCTGTGTTACTTGCCACGATTCCATCCAATGCTGTTACTCTTCGAATTTTAAATAAGTTAAGTAAATTAGAAAGTGAGGCCAAGGATGAAAGAACAAGAAAGACAAATGAAGCAATAACAAATATGAAGCTACTTAAATTATTCGGTTGGGATAATTACTTTGAGAGCGGCATTGAAAGACAAAGGAAAGAAGAGCTATGTCGCCATGTGAACAGGGGAGCTTTTCGAGCGCTGAACAATGCCATTTCTAATGCCGTTCCTTCTATTGTACTTGTTGTAACACTTACCGCTTACAGAAAAACGGGAAGACCCATCGTAGCAAGTACTATTTTTACTGCAATATCGCTCTTTAATCAGCTGCGATTTCCATTGCTGTTTTATCCCATGGTTATTGACTCTTTGGCAAATGGGAAGAATGCATTAAAACGGCTTTCTTCATACTTATGTCAAGAGGATCTTACAGAATATGTCCACCGACTACCAAAGAGCGCAAATGAAGGTGGTGAAATTGCCATGGAAAATGGGAACTTTTTGTGGTCGAAACCTATTGACTCCGGATCAGACGAAAATGCCTTTGAAGCCCTTCCAGCACTCTGTGGGGGAGATCTAAGGGTGAAACCAGGTGAAATGGTGGCTGTTATTGGAGATGTTGGTTCTGGGAAAAGTGCTCTCGTAAAAGCACTTTTGGGGGAACTTGAACCAGTTCCACAGATTGTTGTCAATGACAATATTAGTCTAGACTCACAAGGAACATCCGTAAATAAGTTCCCCACTGTCATAATCAAAGGGGACGTTGCTTATTGTCCTCAAGAGGCATGGTTATCTAACGGAAGTCTAAAAGATGCCATTCTCTTTGGAAGAGAATTTGACGAAGAAAGATATTGCGCAGCTATTTATGATGCTGGACTGGATTATGATTTGTCGTCAGGATCCCTGTCTCACGAAACTCAGGTTGGAGAAGGCGGTTCTTCACTGAGTGGAGGGCAACGCGCCCGAGTACAACTAGCGAGAGCATTGTACGATGATAATGTTGGGGCCTATCTTCTCGATGACCCATTATCTGCTCTTGATCCTTCTGTAGGATCCATAGTGTTTGAAAGAATTTTGAAGAGAATAAGGACGAAAAAGATTGCAGCTATTTTCGTAACTAACGATATTTCTCTCCCTCGTCGATGTGACAACGTGATTTTAATGGGAAAGAAGAAATCTCATTTTACTGCAGTCGCATCATGCTCACATATAGTGGATCAAGGCTCGTATGATGAGCTAATTTCCCGAGGACACGATCTTCGAAGTATATCATTTCATTCAAATGTAACAGATACCGAAAGCTCCTTATCGAATAATAAAAGAAAAAGTCGGCAGATTCCAATAAAAATCGAGCAACCTGCCGAAATTACTAAAACCAATATTCGTGCTGAAAATGAAACCATCATGGTTCCCTTAAATATCGAAATCGATACTAGTGAGTCTTGCCAGTTTGTTGACGAGGAAGTAGTTGATAAGATACAAGGGGGATTAACAATCGATGATCAAATGACTACATCAGCTGTACCCAGATCGACTTATTTGAATTATTTCAAATCAGTAAGAAATCCTCTGCTGGTAATCTCTGCCCTTTTATGTTTTCTTCTCGCGAATAGTGCCCAATTCTTTCAGCAGTTTGTAGTAGCGAAATGGACAGAAATAGGAAACGCTTCTGCTATGAGTGCAGCTCTTGGCATCAAATATATGCAGTCTCTGGTCTACGCAGCCGGAGTAGTATCAGTTTTCCTTTGGTTGCGAAGTTATTTGTTGATGAGAGTAGGAACTCGAGCATCTCAGTACATCCATAGCAAGATGTTAAAAACTACTTTCGGAGCTCCTGTCTCTTTCTTTGATAAAACACCATCTGGCCAACTCCTTAGTCGATTCGGCAAAGAATTAGAAGTTGTTGATCGCGGTGTACCTGATGGCATAGGTTCTGTTCTATTCTGTGTCTTGAACATTGTAATGACTGGAGCTGGACTTGCTGGTTTAATGACTCCAGCTATGATACTGCCTTTAGGTTTCATCAGCATTTTCTATTTGAATGTCATGTCCAGATTTCGTCCTATAGCAAGAGATCTTAAGCGCATCGAAACTAAAACACGAAGCCCCATATACACTCACTTTTCGGAAGCACTAAAAGGGGCTGAGACAATCCGTTCCTTTCAAAGTAGCTCCTCAATTTGGTGCTCTAAATTGAGAGATCTCGTAGATACTAATCTTTCGGTGTTTTATTCAGTGAAGGCCATGGATAGATGGTTATCGGTTCGCTTAGAAACTCTAGGAAATGTTGTGGTTTTAGCAGCTGCTTTTGCGTCAGTATTTTTGACACGAACAGGAAAAATGAAAGCTGGATCAGCAGGATGGGGACTGACACAGTCTTTGGCCATTACAGGACTCCTTACCTGGGCTGTTAGAGTGGTAACTGATTTAGAAACACAAATGATGAGTGTGATGAGAGTGAACGAGTTGACTAATATAGGTCACGACAACAACAAAGAAAATTTGTTTGCAGTGCCTAAGGAGAAGGCGGAACCAGGAGAAGCGTTAGATGCTTTGTACTTCACGAAACTTCACATTCCCTCTTCTCCAATGAGTGATAAAGGTCTGACTATATCAGGATGGCCTTGGGCTGGTGAAATATCGATGAAAAACGTATCCGTACGGTACACGCCGACTTCCCAACGAGCATTGAAGAATATTAATATTGATATCCCGAGTGGGACCACACTGGGTGTGGTAGGCAGAACTGGAAGTGGTAAAAGTTCTTTATTACTGACATTATTTCGATTGATGGAGATAGATTCTGGTGGTTGTATTGAAATTGACGGCGTTGATATTCGAAGTATAAGTTTAGAGACCTTGAGAGGAGCCATCGCAATCATTCCACAAGATCCAGTTTTATTTCAAGGTACCCTGTACTTCAATCTTGATGCAACAGGGAATGCGACTGAGTCAGAAGCTTGGGAAGCTCTTAGGGCGGCATCTCCAGATCTTGCGGACCAATTTAACAAATCGCCTGATGGATTGAATTCACTGATTCAAGAAGGTGGGAAAAACCTGAGTGCCGGTCAGAGGCAACTAATTTGTTTAGCCCGAGCATTGTTGCGAAAAAGCAAAATTCTTGTCCTAGATGAAGCAACTTCATCTGTTGATTCAAAGACAGACGCTTTAGTCCAAGAAACAATTCGGAGACAGTTCGTTGAAAAAGGCGTATCAGTTATTACTGTTGCCCATCGCCTCGATACTGTTCTCGGTTCTGATAAGATTGCAGTACTAGGGGAAGGAAGGTTACTTGAATTCGGTGCACCGAATGAGTTGCTCAAAATGAAAAATGGCCATTTCTATCAACTTGTTGACACTTACAACAAAAACAAGAGGAAAGGTGGCACAAATGAAATGATCGAATCCAAGTAAAGTGGAAATTTATTTTATCTATCTACTTCCTTTTTTATTTCCTGGTCTTGGAGCCTTATTTCCAGCATTGATAGTGATTGATTCGGTATTTTCTATGCTTCAAATTAAAAACTGAATCTTTCGATGTTATTGTGCTAGTCTAATCTGTTTTGCTAGAGAGGCTAGCTTTGCGAGTATTCCATCTGATAGACACATCTCAGTTCTTGGACCCAAAAGCAAATGTCGTTTGTCGTTCACCAAGCACTTGGCGCACTCACATGCTCCCTCGTTTCTCACACTAGGCAAGAATGGCACTGAGATGTTTTGTTTCATTTGCAGTCATTTGCGCTGATATGAAAATGAAAAGAAGAAACACAAAATATATTTTCTTGGAGGAGATCAAGCAAAGAACATGAGGACTTTCAAAAGAACTAATTAATTAGTACAAGTGATGTTGCACTTTATAGTTAGATTTTCTAATAACTGTTTTCATCATAGTGGAAAATGATTGATCCTTAATCGGCTGATTCTATGATTTGGAAAAAGTTCATTTTGGTTTTGTGAGTAAAATGCTTCTGTAGGCATTTAGCTGTTCCTTTGTAGGCATTTAGCCTACTTAACTAAAAATAAACAGGTAATGAGCCAAAAAACAAGAAAGACAACAGTTTTTTTAATTTTTCATCGTGTCAATTGTCAATGAACTACGATACCTATATTGTTGTTGATAAGCGTAAATGAAGAACT
>Ga0213868_10003446_pt1 | contig 14748 bp, 9 predicted proteins | sample PICome_9_FD_160087 | JGI IMG/M metagenome (GOLD analysis project Ga0213868, IMG submission 160087) | Coastal seawater microbial communities near Pivers Island, North Carolina, United States - PICO127 | ecosystem: Environmental > Aquatic > Marine > Coastal | place: USA: North Carolina | collected...
AGGATTACTAGAAGCCTATTACGCCAGTATTTCCTATATGGATGAACAGGTCGGTCGGGTGTTAGAAACTCTTGACGAATTAGGATTGCGAGAAAACACCATCGTGATTTTTTCCAGTGATCACGGATATCTCTTAGGGCATCATCACAAGTTTCAAAAGCAGCACCTATTCGAAGAATCAACCCGTGTTCCGTTTATCCTCAGCGTCCCATGGATTACGAAATCGCATGGACACGCTAGCAATAAAATCACCGAACTTGTTGACCTTTACCCGACCCTAGCAGAACTCGCTGGATTAACTCCACCTACAAATCTTCAGGGCCAGAGCCTCTTGCCCCTCCTCAAGAATCCCACAACGAAGGAATGGGCTAAAGATCTCGCATTCTCGATCAGTCGAAGTGGCGGAGAATCCATTCGCACATCTGAATGGCGCTTCACTCATTGGGGATTTGGAGCAAAAGGGGAGGAGCTTTACGATCTGAAAAATGATCCAAACGAATTCACCAATCTTGCAAAAGACCCGAATTATACCGATCGCTTAAATCAACTCAAGGCGCGCCTAAAAACAAAGCGAAAAGAGGCTGGATACGATGCCAACCGATATAAATAGGCTTAGCGTACTCCCTCCTGCTTCGAATGGCCTAAGGAAAACTAAAGCACCCTTTTCTCCCAGTCGAAAGAGAGCCTTTCGCATCGCCATTGTCTTCCTGGTCAGTTCTCTACGCTTAGGATGAGTCTCGCAGGACCAGCCCAAAAAAGCGATTTCCTAGCAATCGTGTTGATCTCGCTCCCGTAGTAGTAGTCAAAACTAAGGTGAATACTTTGAGTCGTGTCATTATTTCGCTTTGTTTTCTTTGCTCGATTTCGCCCATCCAGGAACTTTGCCATCGCCGGTGGCCTCTCCGCCCTGGACGATCCATGAGAGGTTGAAACGGGCGACTTTGGCTCCGCCGGCCTCAGGCATGAAATAGATCCAGCCCTCGCTCGGCGTGCCGGGGCGGCCAACGTTCATCGACGAGTAACCGCTCGCCCCAGGGTTGGCAAGACGCTTCACCGGCCAGGTCACGCCGCCGTCAAAGCTCGCCCAAACCGTCCCTTGCTCACGGCTCGGTTTGGGTGTGTCGAGATTGCTGAAGATGAGGATGTCCTTGCCGACGACGGGTAAGCGCGTCAGGCCCCCCATGCAGCCGTAGGAGCGGTTCTGCTGGCCGTCGGGGAGGGCTTCGATGATGCGGAAGTCGGTCCAGGTCGCGCCGGAGTCCACGCTGCGCGCCTCGCGGCGGCGGTTGAATTTCGGGCGCTTGTCCCAGTGCACGCGTGAGTTGTAGTAGAGGGTGCCGTCGGAGAGTTCGACGATGCAAGCCTCACCGGTGCCCATCTCGGGGAAAGGCTCGCTCGCCTGCCAGCTCTGGCCGCCATCATCGCTGAAAATCGAGTTGGTGTAGTGCGTCGGCCACTCGTTGCGGTCGTTGCGTTTCCCATACCAGCGCGAGGGCCGCACCAGCCTGCCTTTCTTGTCGCCGTGGCGAAGGGTGATGCCGTGGTCGTTCATATGCATCGATGGCACGTGACCCTCGCTGTCGGGCTTGATCACGGTGTCACTCTGCGCGGCCCAGGTCTTTCCGTGATCCTTGCTGCGGTAGACCGTCAGCGTCGCCGGCGGATGGTGTTGCTCGATGAACGCCAGGATGTCTCCGGTGCCCTCGTCGACGGTCACCCCGCCACCCATGAAGCCAGACTTGGCGATGACGATCGCCTCGTCCCAGGTCTTGCCCCCATCTTCGCTGCGCTTCAGGCTGACCCCGTCCTTACCAAATACCGCAAGGACTGTGCCGTCAGTGGCAACCGCTAGATTGGGGAAACGGCCACCTCTGAAAACTTGCTGAATCTCGAATTCCGGATCGCCCAGGAAAGACTTGAGCGCACCTTCAAATTTGTCCGAGGCGATGGCTGGAGTACAGAGTGCGACGGAGAGTAATAAGCTTGTTTTTTTCATATTTATTGGAGTTCTTTGTTCATTTTTTCAGATCTCTATTTTCTCATCATCTCTTTGAGTATGGGAGCGATTACCTCGGCCCAGATTTCGTGACCTTTTTTACTCGAGTGCGTCGAGCGGCTTCAGAGACGACCAGTTTCTAGGACACTTCGTAATAACTACTGCCTCTTAATCACGATTATTTCCTTAGCACCTCGATCTCACAATTCGGTAGTGCTTTTTTAAAGGATCCGACGCCTGTTTTTGTAATTTTGGTTTCACAAAGGTTCAGTCGTTTTAAGCTTTTTAGCGACTTCAAATGCTCTAGGCCTTCGTCGGTCAGGGGGTTTCTTTCGATTTGCAGCTCCGTCAGCTTCGTGAGTTTCTTAATCTCGGGTGGGAGCGTGGTGAGCTGGTTACCCTCGAGATACAACCACGTAAGGTTCGTGAGCTGTCCAATCTCAGGCGGAAGCATGGTGAATTGGTTTTCTCCGAGCTTCAGATATACCAGCTTCGTAAGTTTCCCAATCTCGGACGGGAGCGCGGTAAAATGGATACCACGGAGGGATAACCCCGTTAGATTCGTGAGCTGTCCAATCTCGGGCGGGAGCGTCGAGAGTTGGTTACCTTCAAGATATAACCATACTAAGTTCGTGAGCTGTCCAATCTCAGGCGGAAGTTTGGTGAATTGGTTTTCTCCGAGCCCCAGATGCGTTAGCTTCGTGAGTTTCCCAATCACGGGTGGAAGTGTTATAAATTGGTTATCATGAAGAGACAACCCGGCCAGTTTCGTGAGCTGTGCAAGCTCAGGCGGGAGCGTCGGAAGTTGGTTGCTCCAAAGACTCAAATTTGTCAGTTTCGTGAGCTGGCCGATCTCGGGCGGGAGCGTCGAGAGTTGGTTGTCCCAGAGCCTTAAATGCGTCAGATTCGTGAGTTTTCCAATCTCGGGCGGGAGCGTCGAGAGACCATTCCCATTGAAGCTCAACTGCGTTAGCGTTGTGAGTTGTCCAATCTTGGGAGGAAGCGTGGTGAGTTGGTTTTCTCCGAGGTCCAGATGCTTCAGACTTGTGAGCTCAAAAATCTCGGGCGGGACCGTGGTGAATTGGTTGCGCTTGAGTCCCAGATACGCCAGCTTCGTGAGCTGACAAATCTCGGGCGGAAGCGCAGTGAGCTGGTTGTCATGGAGGGTCAAACCGGTCAGGTTTGTGAGCTGTCCAATCTCAGGGGGGAGTGCGCGGAGGCCGCTGAGGACCAGTAATTTATTCCCACGCTCAACGCATTCGCTCATCTTTTTAAGAGCACGTTTGACTTCGGGGTCTTCGGTTGTTGAAGCCGCCTCATCCAGTGTCGCGAGAACCGCCGTTCGGTCATATTCGACTGGCTTATCCTCGGCCTTGCTGAACTCGCAAGCCAAAGTCAAAAGCACAAAAGCAAGCAATACGGAGTAAGACGTTCGAACCATGATTTTTTCTCTGTAAAACATACGGCGTCTCCGAGGTCTCTTCCTATTTTTCGGCAGCAACGATGACTCGTAGGCCGTAATTGTAACGGGCCGTCGTGGGACTTGTCCAACTGTTGCGTTGTGCGGACCGGGACACGGTGGGAACGCTGTGAAACGCCCCACTGCGCAGAGATGGCTTGTCGGTTTTCGTGGTATTCTCCGGATCAACACTCGGTGATCTGCTGTAAAAGTCCTTGTCATACCAGTCACGGCAGAATTCCCAGACGTTACCGTGCATATCATACAATCCCCAGGGGTTGGGCTTCAGTTGGCCAACCCGGTGGGCGTAGTCCTCCTTCTGCCCCGCGTTTTTTCCGCCATACCAGCCGTAGTCGATGAGTTTCGAAAGGTCATCTCCAAAGGAAAAAGCCGTGGTAGTTCCAGCACGACAGGCGTACTCCCATTGCGCCTCGGTCGGGAGCGATACGGTCCTGCCGGTTTTCTTAGAAAGCTTGCGGCAGAACTCGATCGCATCATAAGAGTCCACAAAGGCAACAGGATAGTCATCGAAGCCTTCTGGTCTCGGCTGCAGACGCATGTATCCCAAGGCCCGCTCTGCCTTCCATGGTTCAGTCCCCATCACAGCCTTCCACTGAGCCTGCGTTACCTCGTAGATGCCCATGTAGAAGGGCTTGCTGATCGTTACCTCATGGACAGGATACTCATCGATCAGGTTCCTCTCGAAGCCCCCGAACTTCTTGACCGTTTCCGCCGGAGTGTGATGGTTGCCCATCATAAACTTACCAGCTGGAATGAGCACGAGCTTCATCGACACCCCCTTACCAAGGTCCAGCGAGAGCACCCCCACGATCGCCGTGTCCCCAGACACTTCGTTCGAAGGCTCGCCCTTTCCTATATTCTGCCCAAACGCAACCGTCACCAAGGCTACCTGCGCAGCGGTTAGAAGGATTGCTATGAGCAAGACAGCCGAAAACGGTTTCAAACTTGGAATATATGGGTGAATCATAACTGGTTCCTTTAAAGTGGACGATACGGGACTTAAATTATCGTTTTGTGAATGATTCGTCGGCAACGATACTAACAATCAAATCACGCAACTGATGATTGTTATTCTTTGACGCTTTCAAAAGGCGATGAATCACTTCAGCGTCTGAATAATTGATCTTTCTCCCCATGGCATATTCCGAAAGCTTTGTGAGTAAGTTCCTGGCAATTTTATCTTGGTCCTCCAGCATCAGATTTTTTAAGCCTTCAATGCCCACGATAGGGCGCCCGTCTCGGTGAGAAGTGGAAGCATCGACCTTTGTGGTGGGTTCAAATTTTCTCGAAATTCTCTCGGTCTTCTTCGTTTTTCCTTCAGCGGTGACCTCGATCGTTGTCTTGGTTACAACAAATTTCTGATAATTTTCCCGATAACGGCCCAAAACATCAAAATTTTCCATGGCCAAACCAAAGGGGTCCATCTTGCTATGGCAGGAAGCGCATTGCGGATTGTTACGATGTTCATTGATCGTGTCTTTGATGGTGAAGGTTTCCGTAGGTGGTTTCAGGGCTCCTACTTCAAGATTAGCAGGAAGTTTTAACTCAAAACCGTAAATATTTTTAGCCAACCAGGCACCCCGATAGAACGGGTTGGTGAATTCCCCATTGGTGTTCATCATCAAAATACCAGCTTGCGTCATCAGACCACCTCGCCGGGACTCTTTATCAAGTATGACTTTTCGGAACACCTCTCCTCGCCGCTTCTTCTCATCGTTCGTTATGAGCTTCGAGTCTTTTTGGTTTACTATATCTGACAGTTTCGCTTCTTCAGGAATAGTCACCTTATAGATCTGATTAAGGGGTTGATTGATCACGACAAAATCAGATTCAATGAAATTGAGAAGGCTTAGATTCTCATTCAAAATCACCTTGAAAAACTCAATACTTTCTTGCCTCATGAAGGGCCGAATACCTGCAAATCCTTTAAAGGTATATTTGAGGATCTCAGCTTGGGGATTAACGACGTCTATTTTATGAAGTTCGAGCCACTGCTCGGTGAAGTCAGTAACAAAACGCTGCGATCTAGGGTCTTTCAGCATCCTCAAGGCTTCCGCAGAACGAACGCTTGGATCCTTTAACTTCCCTTCGGTAGCCAACTTGATTAAACGGTCGTCGGGCAGTGTATTCCACAAAAAGTAAGACAACCTAGAGGCAATCGCATACTCATTGAGATCGAGAGAATCACCTTCCTCCTTATACAAAAAATTGGGTGAGCAGAGCATGATCGTCAATGCCGACTGCACGGCATCGAGGACGTTTCTATTCGTTTCATATCGCTTCTTTGCGACATCGAAAAATCGCTTCAACTCACTGTCAATCACCGGCCGGCGAAAGAGTTTAATGGCCAACTTTCTAATGAATTGTTGATACTGCTTATGAGGATCCTGGCCCTTGAAGTCTTCATAGTAGGTGTTGTAAAACTCGTTTTTTGGAGGCCAGCTTTCATAGTAGGGACCGGTCACATCAGCCGAAATAAAGTGCAATAACGCCTTTGGCATTTTGGAGAACGCCTTGTCTGCCGGCAATGGGGGGATCGGCTTGAGTTTACTGAGATCCCTGGGCAATGGATAAAAATAGTTGTAACTATAAAGAACCGCATTCTGTCCTGGCTCCAAATAGATCCTTACTTTGTCACTTAATAAAAAATCCTGACTGCTGAGTGCTTTTTTGCTGAGTTTAGGATCTATATTAGTTGTGATTCTCAACCGTTCATTTTCTTTACCCAGGTCAACCTTGAAATATAAATCACGTTCCCTAAGAAAAGCGCCAGTAACGGTTGGATCAATAAACGTAAAATGTCCATTGACCTTCACATCGTAGTAGCCTGGCACGGTGTCACCATACTTTAATCCAAACCCACGGGATGCATCATTGTAACGATACCCTTCGGTTGTCATACCATCATTAGAAAATTCATAAGACGCAACTCCATCGCTACCTAATCTGCGCCCTAGACCGTTATCATAACTATGATTGGTTGTGGAAGGCTCGGGGATACCTCCCACGACCTTCCCTGCTATTTCAGAGGCAACTCGAAAATAGCTATCCATCGCATAGGGTGACATCACCAGTTTATCGCCTTCATTGTCAAAGCCATCCCTAGTGTTATCGACAGGCAAGTGGTTTTTGACTTCTAAGTCCGTGAAAAAAGCATCATTGATCGTGTTCTCATATTCTACGCGATTCAAACGTGTGAGCACGCCGGGCAACTTTTTTTTGATTGAGAAATACTGTTTGGCCAAAAGCTTCTCAACCGCTTCCAACTCTTCCGCCGAGGGCTGCTTCTTGGCCTTCTTGGGCGGCATTTCCTTTTCTCTCAACACCGTCAAGAGCTCATTGAGGAGTTCGTGATTGGCCCAATCTTTGCCATTAAACGTTTCAAAATTAAAATCGCCCTTACTCTTTTCATTGCTATGACAGCTCACACAATAAGCGGTTAAGAAAGCTCTGCTTCGTTCGAGCTCCGCAAGGTGTTTTTCAGCGCCGCCAGAAGTAGCACTCCCTAAAGCCACGACTACCAAAAACACGAGAAGGGAACAGAACCTCATAGAGGCCATCTTTTTGCAGACGATCGACAGATAAGAACTCACCCGCCGAAGAATTCTGGAGAATCCCACTACGTCAGTTATTGTTGGGCTGCTACTACAACTTCGCACTTTCACTACTGGTAGCAAAGCTGTCAATTTCGACCCCAAGATGCTGCAAGGCTGCGAGGTAGACGTTATTCCGGTTGTCTGTGCCGTTAAACTTAATGTGCTTACCATGCTCAAAGCCACCGCCAGCGACAATCACGGGATTGTTCTTCATACCGTGAGGGCCTTCTTCTTTACTAATACTCAGGGAACTAGTGATCAAACAAACCGTCTGGTCCAGTAATGTTCCACCCACTTTCGTCTTGGTTGATTTAAGTTTTTCCAAGAAACGAGCCGTCTGCATCATGTAGCCTTGGTCAGCCTCGATATTTTTTAGTAGACCCTCTTTGGTCGCGACTTGGTGAGAATCAGTATGATGACCAAGCCAATTCCATTCTGAATATACGTTGGCCACGCGGGTGACGTCATATTTGAATGCCAAAAAGAGCAAATCCAAATAAGTTGAACGTTGATTGAAGTGCGGGCACACTAAAATCTTCTGCGAATAGTCACTGAGGCCATCCGTTTTGAACTTTACGTTTTCAGGGAATGGTACTTCTACGTGCTTTTGATTCAGCCAACGTTCAGATCGTTGAATCGACTTTTCAGATTCGCGCAAACTAGAAAAATATTCATCCAATTTGGCGCGGTCTTCCCGAGAAACTTTATTCATCATGCTCTTGGCATCATCTCTACTGGCATCCAACATCGATTTTTTGAGCGCCAGCAACTCGGCACGTTTCGTCTTGTCGACCTTACCAAATATGGTTTGGAACAAAATCTGGACGTCCGCGATTGGAGAAACGGGCAATCCACCTTTCCAGGAGATGCCATAGGAATTCCTCTGTTCAACGACCAAATTTCTAATGCGCGTGTCATTGCCAATATGAGAAGCGGCGACCTCATCAACCGAATCTTTAATCAACTGGGGATTTGCGTGGTCCGCGTATTCCGCAAAAGCGTACATCGTGCTTTCGTGATTCCCGTAATTCCTTAAATTCGTACAGAGAGTCAAATCATCCTTTAAGTTTTCCAGCGGCTTGAAAGTTGAAGAGCTCTGATAACCCCTACCCGTCGATGTCGGAAAGTTGTCAGAGCACATGCCATTACCGATATTCATGCAGAATAATCGATTCGCGTTCACGGCATCATGGCCCTTCGCTTCTTGCCCGAAGCTTTCCAATGCCGGCAAGGTCAATAAGCAACCTGCTGACTTCAACACATCTCGCCTATTCATATGGATACGTTTCTCTCCTCGGCTCGTTTTCATAATTTATGACTCCCAGTATCAAACATTTTGGACAATTTGGACATACAATTTGTGAAAAAAACAGAGTATTAAATTCCGGATGCTCCAAACAGCCCCGTTACTGTTCATAATCGGTTTTATAATAAACCGAAATTTTCATCGATTTACTAAAATCACTTTAGCTTCTTAGGCGTAACAACTCTATGTGAATCACGCATTATTTGTGTAACATTATGCCAAACCCATTACTTCCGCGTGTCTTTTCAGACACGGCCACGGCTAACTCGCTTACGCCGGGCGAGATATGGCAGAAGAAAGAGGTGAACTCCAGTGATCAGCAAGGCGGCGAGCACGATACCAGCGGGCAGGAAGACCCAAAGCTTGAAATGTTCGTTGAAGTAGGACCCGTCATGAATGCTCTCGATCAGATCGGAACGACGGAAAGCCACGTGCAGAATCTGGGCCGTCTCGGTATCGATCTGGACCTCATAGCGGTTCTTGCACCGCACTTTAACCACGCCCTTGCTGGGCCTTACGTCCAATCGGTCAACATCTTCCCAAGACTCAATCTCTGCCTCTGGGACGGTTTTCACTACCTCGAGAATGCGGTCAAATCCGATTGCAGGTTCTGTCCCGGCACCGCTCTGGGTCGGCGGCTGGACGTAAGGTGACACCTTCTTCAATTGTAGGACAATGCCGGAGAAGATGATGATCGTGATTGGCAGCAGCGCGATGATGGATCCCCACCGATGCAACACGCGACTTAGCTTGAAGAGCTTCATGCTGACGGCTACTTCGCCACCTCCTGCTTGATCTTCTGAATCTCCTTTGCATGGAGAACAAAAGCGCTTCGACCATGAGTGCCCGCGACAAGGTCGCCGGTCCCCGTATGGAGTGCTAGATCATGCACCGCACAGGTCGGCAGCGTCTTGCAGAGCGAGTGCCAGGTCTTCCCCTTGTCAATGGAACAATAGGCCCCCAACTCGGTCCCGACATACAGGATATCCTGATCGCTCGGATCTTCACGTATCACGTTGATCGATTCCGAGGGCATGTTGTTGACGATTGACTTCCACGTCTCCCCGAAGTCGGTCGACATATACAGATAAGCCTCAAAATCGTCCTCACGGTATCCCGTCAGTGAAACAAACGCGGTCCCCTCATCATACTTCGATGCGACCACGCGACTGACCCATTTGTTCGGTAGGCCCTTGTTGATCTTTGTCCAAGTAGCCCCGTCGTCCTTCGTCACATGCAGCTGCCCGTCATCTGTTCCAGCATAGAGCAGGCCCTTCTTCAGCGCGGATTCGGAGATGTCGGTGATTGTTCCGAAGGGAACGTCTCCTTTCCTTTCCGGGCCCATATTGTCTGACAGGTCGGGGCTGATGCATTTCCAACTGTCGCCGCGGTTCTCGCTCTTGAAAAGCATGTTGGCACCAGCATAGAGCGTCTTGGAGTCGTAATGCGACAGGATGAACGGAGTCATCCAGTTGAATCGCAGTTTCTTCCCCTCCGGCGCTGGACCAGGTCGGATGCCACGACTTTTACCTGTCTTCAGATCTTTTCGCGCCATCGAGCCAAACATGCCCTCAAGATACATCGTATCAAGATCGTTTGGATCAATAAGGGTCACGTAGTTGTCACCGCCGTGGTCCCAATCCCAGTGCTCCTCGCCAAGGACCATCGGCTTCGCTTCGCCACCTAGTATACCATTATCTTGGGTGCCACCCCATATTTTATACGGTTCACGCGCGTCCACCGAGATGGCGTAGAATTCCGCGATGGGTAGCGTATTGACATGGAGCCAAGTTTTGGCCCGATCGTGCGAGAGATAGAGCCCGCCATCGGTAGCCAGCATAATGCGATCCGAGTCATCAGGATCAATGAACATGTCGTGATTGTCGCAATGGGGAGTGTTGCGCCGAGCTTTATACGAAAGCATGGGAACGGTCCGCTCGGAGATAATAGACTGGGTCTTACCTGCATCGGGGGAATAGAGAAGGTTGAAACCCACGATAAAGATCTCGTTTTCGTTGTCTGGCATAACCCTGATGAGGCAGAAATCATAACCAATCCCGGTTTTTACATTACCCTCATGGGTTTTGCGCCAGCTTTCACCCTTGTTGTCGGATCGATAGACTTCGCCCCCAACGCCTCGGTGGTCGCAGATGACGTAAAGAACATTCGGATTGGAGGGCGCGATCGTGATCCCCATTCTGCCAACCTTCTCACCGGTGGGTAGCCCTTTAGTCAAAAGTTTCCACGTCTCGCCCGCGTCAGTGGACTTGTAAATTCCGCTGCCAGGACCAGCGACGACATTATTCCAGGCCTTCCTATCGCGCTCCCAAGCAACGGCGTACAGGGTCTTATTATCGAACGGGTCAATGGCAACTTCCACCACTCCAACCTTCTCGGAAATAAAGAGGACCTTCTTCCACGTCTTGCCACCGTCGGTAGTTTTGAAAACGCCGCGCTGCTTGTTGTAGGTGTATTGATGACCGAGAGCAGCAACATACACGACATCATCATCCTTAGGATCGATGATGACGCGGCCGATGTGGTGAGTATCGTTGAGTCCCATGTTCTGCCATGTGCCCCCCGCGTCGGTAGATTTAAAGACACCCGTCCCGGCAAAAGAACTACGCGCCATGTGCGGTTCACCGGTGCCGACCCAGACCAAGTTCGGATTTTTATCAGATACCGTGACGACCGAAATAGAGGAAGTCGACTCGTTCTCAAAGATCGGTTTCCAAGTCGTGCCATTGTTAATGGATTTCCATAGATTACCCGACCCGGATCCACAGTAGAGGGTCGACTTACGCTTCTTAACCGACCAAACGCTCTCGATCTTTCCACCTTGGATCCTGGGACCAACAGCCGTCCATTCGACATCCTTAAATATTGACGATTCCCTCAGTTTAACATGTTGATCCCAGGCCTTCATTCGCACTTCAGGCGGCGTAGCAGGACCAACCTCAACTTCGGTCGAAAGACATGGTGATACAATCATTGAAGCCTTGAGGAGGCAGATACTTAAAGGGCTGATTCTATTGGTCATAAGGCTGAAGACATCCTACCGGTATAGTTAGGGGTATACCGCTGCGTCGGTGATTAGTGTTTCAGGTAAGTTTGTTCTATTTCCTAGCTGTATGGATAGAATTCATTTTCCATAAGCTGGTTAATTTTTGCCTAACTTCAGATCGTTGCTACGCGCGTCCTTCTCTTTCATTTCGCATAACGAAGAAACGCAAGACCTACTTTTGGATGAAAACGAGAATGGGACTCCCAGCAGATCATTTTTTAGAGGATTTGGTCTTTCGTTGCATTTCCTTCCTGGCCTTTTCGGCTTCAATCCGCTCGTAGGCCTCGATCACCGCAGGCGGCCAGCGAAACTCGGGCGCATCGTCCGGATTGAAGCCGCTCAAATGTGGTTGGTTTAGCCGTTGCTCCACGGGCACATAAACCCATTTGTTTTGTCGAAACGTGCTATCAAGTAATTCGGCAAATTCCGGACAGTGTGTTCTCAACAACTTGCGGGTAGTCAGATGGCAGACAATCTCTCCTTGGGTCCCGATTACGGTGAACGAATCCGACCCTCTGCCAGTCTTCGGCTTCTTCCTTCCGTTGCACTCGAACCAGGTCTGAACCCCCTCGGCCCAGAACTCGGCGAAGCCACCATCGATCGCGTATCCACCGAAACCGCCACTTTGCTTCGCTTCGTCGTATAGCTCCCGAAGTCGCACGTTGAACTCTTCGCCAAGGACACCGTGAATTCCATGGGCAAATTCGTGAATAAAAATATTTTCACCCTTATAAGGATCTCCCTTGAGGTTCAGCAAGTTTTCTTCGGCACAACTGACTGGCCTGGACCCTAGGCCTCGAGCGCGATAGGCCCACCAAAGCGACATGTTTCGGCAGTCGGGCAAGTCAGTCTGCAGCTCGCAGTAAGCCATCACAGCCACGAACATCTTTCGCTTCTCGCAAAGGTCTCTTAGCAAGTCAGGCCGATTGGCGAGCATCTTCTTGGCCAGATATCCAGCTTCTCCCAGAGCGTATACGGAAACCTTCTCTGAACCTGCTACCACAAGTCCATCTGCGACAATGTGTTGTTTGTAAAACGGATCGAGCGTTTTTCGCAGTGCTTCGGGGCTATACGGATTCAATATCCTTGCCCAGAACTCGAACCGCTTGGGCGAAAGCTTCTTCAACTCCGCCAGGTGTTTGGGACCCGCGTCCAGACAGACCGCATACACCATAGCGAATTCTGCGATATCTTCATGACGCACCGTGTCACCATAGTCAGAGACGGAGATCTTATCTGCTTGAATAACCTCTTCCCACTTATCAAGCACCTCAGGATCTAACTCTCTAGCGACCTGCTCCAGCGTGTGTCCCGCTTCGTGAGCGATCACCAAGGCGTCGGCATGAGGAACCAAATTAATATACCCCTTTCCGCCATGCGCTCTTGCTCCTCCGAGGTCCGCATAGATCGCGACCCCGTCTTCTCCTTTGTCAGACACAGCCACGCACGCGCTCAGGTAGGAACTAGGAAGCTTCTCAAGACGTGCGACCAGTTGCTCGAGCTTGGCGCCGGTCGCATCTTCAATGGTCAACTTAAACTGATACTCTTTGGAGGTCGCGATCCACTGTTTACCGGCGACGCGACCGTTTCTCATCTGAACGGCCTCGGGTCCAGATACCACTTCTATTTTTGTCGTACTGTGCTCCCCAAACTCCTCAAAGATCGGTTTAAAGTGCGATTTTAAACTGTCTTTTGCGCTAGCACCTGTCGCGATGACGAGCGCGAGAAGCACTTTCGTGAAATGTTTTATTGGCATGTGTTTGGTTTCCTTAGGTTAGCTGTATAGATCGAATTCATCTTTTATTTGTTGGTGCCAGGTATCTGCTGATGTCCACCTCCCGCTTGCGCATGTCGGAGGACGAGCGCCCTGACCCTCATGGCTCCCATCGCGGCTTAACACCTAGCAAGTTGCGGACGAAGTAATCCTTTTGGCGGCGTCTCCCATATGCGGATCCAGCCGCGCCGTGACCAGCGCCAGGGATGATTAGCATGTCGAAATCACGATCGGCTTTGACCAAGGCATTGACGACTTGCATGGTCGAAGCCGGGTCGACGTTGCGGTCCAATTCGCCCACGATCAGCAGCAGCTTTCCCTGAAGCTTATGGGCATGGGTCACATTGGAACTTTCAGCATATTCCGGCCCTACAGGCCAACCCATCCAGGCTTCATTCCACCAAATTTTATCCATGCGATTATCGTGGCAACCGCAATCTGAAACGGCCACCTTATAGAAATCTCCGTGATTGAGCAGAGCTCCGGTCGAACTTTGTCCGCCGGCCGAACCGCCGAAAATCCCGACACGGCTGAGGTCCATGTAGGGATATTTCTTCGCGGCCTCTTTGATCCATAGAATACGATCCGGGAAACCGGCGTCGCCGACGTTCTTCCAGCACACATCGTGAAAGGCCTTGCTGCGGTGCGACGTACCCATACCATCGATCTGCACCAGAATGAATCCCAACTCGGCCCATCGCTGAGCACCGTGACAGGGTGAAAAGTTTTTCGGCACGAAGGAACCGTGGGGCCCCGCGTAAATCTTTTCAATGACCGGATACTTCTTCTTCGGATCGAAATTCGAGGGACGAAAAATCACCCCATAGATATCGGTCTTACCGTCGCGACCCTTGGCTACGAAATGCTCAGGCCTTTGCACGACGGTGGCTTCGAGTTCGCTGGCATCGGACTTCTCAAGTTGGCAAACCAACGAGCCATCGCTGACCCGACGCAACTCATTCACCGGCGGCATGTCCACGCGGGAATACGTGTCGACGATGAACTTACGGTCCGGCGAGTATTCGATCGAGTGCGTGCCGTCGCCGGCGGTCAATTTCACTAGACCTGTTCCGTCGAAGTTGATGCGACAGTAATGGATGTAATAAGGATCCTGCTCCGGATAAATCCCTCCGGCTTGGAACCAAATCTGACGCTTGGCGGTGTCCACTCGGTCGATTTTCCGCACGATCCATGGCCCCTTGGTGATTTGGTTCTTCAGCTTACCGCTGCCGAAATTAAATAAGTACAAATGGTTCCACCCGTCGCGTTCCGACATCCAGATCATCTCGTTGGAGGACTCCAAAAACTGGCGATGATTGTAGAAGGCATAATTGACAAAAGTCTTGCTCGTGTCGTCGATCAGAGCGGTGACTTTTCCGCTCTCGGCATTGATGGCCACGATCCTCACCGCGCCGTGTCCTCGTTGGTTGTAGTAGAATGTGAACCTACTGGAGTCCTTGTCCCAGCGATGCGAACCGATGCTCCATGGGTTGGCGAAAAGCGTCTCGTCGAGCGGGACCTCCTTCTTCCCG
>Ga0213868_10003447_pt1 | contig 14744 bp, 11 predicted proteins | sample PICome_9_FD_160087 | JGI IMG/M metagenome (GOLD analysis project Ga0213868, IMG submission 160087) | Coastal seawater microbial communities near Pivers Island, North Carolina, United States - PICO127 | ecosystem: Environmental > Aquatic > Marine > Coastal | place: USA: North Carolina...
CCTTGCCATCCGTGGAAACGGGAGAATCAGATGACAACCCCGAATTATTGCTTGAAAAAGCTTTTCTTGATTCCCCCGTTAAGGGGGAACAATCGAAGGCAAGAAATCATCATGACCTGCAAGCATCAACACCACACAAAAAGAAATCATCGAAAAGGAGAGCGAAATCAGACTCCAAAGACTGGGTCGGAACATGTATATGTGTCTCCAGTGAATCGTGTGTTCCTTTGAATGAGCCACTAGACGAAATGGATGCACCTACATCTTTAGAACAGTTTCTTGAAAAAACAAAGGCTGATGTGTCCAGCAAACGTCCGATTAAGAGGCCTAGCACACAGCACTCAAGAGCTATAAGTAATGCTACACCATCAACCGGGATTTTATCCATGTCTTCGGAAGAAATTTCGAACGCGGACTACAGTCGCTTCAGTATCTCCCTAGACTCATGCGTGTCCAGGAGTAGTCAAGAGCGACGCCTGCATATAGAAAAATCACGGAAGATGCGCCCAAACTCTTCCGGAAGTACAGCAAGTCTTTCAACAAGAAAATCAATTGATGACTGTCTTTCTGTCCAACTCTCCGAAGATGATGACTTGAGATCCTTTATGGAAACAAATAGCTTTACATCAAGTGGTGGATCTCTCTTATCAAAGATGCTAAGGGAAAGCAACCGAATACATTTAAAACGGGATATGCTTAAAGCAGAGAAAGATCTGTACTGTCGAGTTCATAAAAGTCTTCTCGACACTGAAATATGCGAAGATCGAAGTGTGTATTTCGCGATATGATGGGAACTTTGGATCACCTTACATATAGTCCATTTCATTCATGTAATTTTAATATATATTTTCTTTCATGTGCGTAGCCATGTTCATGAACTGTTATCATTAGTTCTTAGTTTTCTGTACTTATCTTTGTGCAGCGAATGCGACAGACTACTACTCTTTAGACACGAAGAGCTGTAGATGCTGCGTTCTGCGTTTTTGACGGGGGGCGCACGCATGATAAACGACCCCATCCAAAGGCCAATGAAACAATGAAAAATGTAAACACCTCTGAATCAGTCATAATCTCATCTGCCTCACATCCACGGAAAGCCGGTTCTGTAATTCTATAATTAAATTAGACGAAGCATTGCAATAAAAAGTCTGACGAAACGAAATGATCAGAATAGGATGCAGCTCACGACTATCTAGGCGTAAGAGGGACGGTATTAGGACGATTCAAATTCCTTTGCAGTATCGCTGTAACTCAACCGGTGAAGAAAATTTGAAAAAGATCTCAAATGCTGATAGAAGACAAACTAAAACTCTGGGAAATGATAAAAGTGGTCTGGGGAAAGTCAAAAGTCCGTGGGAGAAACTGGACCGTTCAGAAAGTTTCATGAAAAGACCGAATCATCCAAATAGAAGAGCAATTTCTCAAGATATTCCACAAAAATCATCTGATACTAGTGTTTATGATAGTGCAGGTAATATTGATAGACTTAGAAATGCGTTTATGCAATCCTTTTCTGCTCATAGAGAAAGAGGACAGGCGAATGCTTTGCAAAAGCAAGAGCAACAGGATCAGCAACGCACGAGTTCGTCAGACAAAAGTAACACAGAGAGTAGATTAGATCAGCTCCTTCGTCTATCGAAAATGAAATCGAATGATCGTCGCATGAATTCTTTTAGAGATCGAAACAATTTTAACAATCAGAACCGCGATAGTAGGTCACCTCGAAAAGCTATACCTTCTACTAGTGATGCAAATATTCTTCAACAGGAGCTGATGAAAGAAAATTCATTGTCCAAGAACCAGCACAAGCAAACGGAAGCAGCAGAGTCGTTGGACAAGAAGTTAATTCTTCCTAATCGTCCCATTTCAATCATGCAATTATCTTCGATCACTCGTGAGTCAAAAGAAAAAATATTGGAGGTCCTGAATGATATTGGAGAACGCCCTTCTCGTAATCAGGCAGAAGAGGATTACAAAGTGGAAGTAGATATAGCCGAACTTGTTGCCTTAGAACTTGGTTTCGATCCAGAACGTGAGAAACGAAGAAAGTGTTCCACAGAAGACGCTGAAAAGCGAATGCTTCGTCAAGGATCAGATGCTACTACTTTTGATGAAGATGCATATGAAAATTTACCCCCTCGTCCAGCAGTTGTATGTATTTGTGGCCACGTCGACCATGGTATGTTTTAACGTTTTTATATTCTTGAATACGTGTATGTTTAAGATACTCACACTTACCTCTTGATTTCAGGCAAAACTACTCTCATGGATGCTCTGAGGAGAAAAGCTGCAGGTAGTACGCAGATTACTCAAAATAAAAGCAAGAAAAAAGAAAAGAAGGGAAAGAAAAAAAGAGATGATGATTTGTTTCAAGCTGTCGCTGGTACAGAAGCCGGTGGAATCACTCAAGTCGTATCTGCCTTTCAGATACGCATGCCAAATATATCAGATAGTGCAAATTCAGACATCGACACGGTCACATTTTTGGATACACCCGGACACGCCGCATTCAAATCTATGAGAAAAAGTGGATCAAATGGCGCAGATGTACTTGTTCTGGTGATTGCTGCAGATGATGGCGTGTCACCTCAAACCATTGAACTCATCAATATGTACAAAGAAATCGCACGTGCACAACCTGGATCAATCACACTTATGGTTGCGATGACTAAAATTGACAAACCTGGAATCGATATAGAACAAAGTATGAGGCAAATTGAGAATCAACTCATGGAACATGAGATTTTTACAGAACGTATGACAACACCTGACTGCGAGTTCGGAGGAGTCCAGATGGTTCCATTAAGTGGTCTGACTGGAGAAGGTATTGATGATCTAGTTGAAGGCCTTATTCTTCAAAGTGAAGTCATGGATTTGAGAGCATGCAGAGAGTCGCGAGCAGAGGGGCTTATAATTGATGCGAAAGTTGAAACTGGCCTTGGAGTTGTTGTAGACTGTATTATTCGATGGGGTAAACTTGAAGTCGGTGATTATGTGCATAGTGGCGTTCATGGTGGCAAAGTGCGAATTCTTAATGACGTCAACAACAAGTCAATTAAGAGAGCTAGTCCATCACAACCCGTTCGACTCGTAGGATTCAAGTCCTTACCGAAGGCAGGTGACCCTATTCTTTGTGTACAATCGGAAGAAATTTCCAAGGAAATCATAGCCAGACGTGAAGCGCTCGCAGCCGCGAATGATAGCGGGAACAACTACCGAATTGACGATTCGAACACTAAGTTAGATGTTCAGATATCAGGAGGAGCATCTAAGAAAGGTTTTATGGCTAACAATGTTTTAAAGAAATATAATCTTCATGATGAGGCTCAAGAGGACAGTAAAGAAGATGATGAACATATTCGTATACCCGTGATTTTAAAAGCAGACGCTGATGGAACACTTGCTGCTCTACGAGACTCAATTTTAGCAATTCAGGAGCAATCGTCCCTCAACCTATTAATTGATCCGATAGAAATCAGTGTTGGTCATGTTACCCCAAGTGATGTCAATATGGCGATAGATAGTGGGGCATCGATTTTCTGCTTTAATCTCAAAGGATCAAAAGATAAGTCTGCTATGAGTCTCGCCAGCACTAATAATGTTGATATCCGTAGCAATAACGTCATTTATAGGCTATTGGAGGACGCCAAGGATGTGTTTTCAGGTTTTTGCCCTCCTTCACCCGTAGAAAAAATACACGGGAAAGCTCTGGTTCAAGCTGTGTTTGATATTAATAACAACAAGAACGCTGAACGCGTGGCGGGTCTGAAAGTCACCGACGGTAAACTTTATCTTAAAAACATCGCCGTTGAATCAGGGACGTTGAACTGCCTGTATAGAATAAAGAAAAAAGGAAAAGAAGTCAAAGCCGAGGGTCTAACAGCCAAAAGTCTACGAAGAGTAAAAGACGAAGTTACAGACGTTCGTCTAGGGGACGAGTGCGGGCTCAATCTCGAAGGCTTCAAAGATGTTGAAGAGGGTGACGTTATAGAATGTTACTCTATTGAGATGAAGAGGAAGTTCGTTTGAAAAACAGTCTTAAGATACATTAGTAGACCTTTCTTTCTCAGCTCAAGTATTTTATTATTTTCTTGTCAATAGAACCCCTAAAATTGCTGTCACAGCAAATGCAGTATACAGTTGAACACCATTTCCATACCATGGTTCGTTTTCTTTAATAGCTTTTTGCATTTTTCCAGGCCGATGAAAGTTGTAATACAAACGCATCAAGTTGCGCTCCAACATGGCAACTGTCACTTTCCCAACCATAGGGACATATGTAACACCGTCAATCTTCAAGAGCTCATCTTCATCTACATTCTTAAAAGAAGCCACATTAACAACAGTTGTGTTAGGTTGAATCCATTCTGTCGGAAGGCGGTACGATTTCGTAGGAACACCAGTGATTACCACGTTACTCTTTCGAACGCAAGATTCCACGGACTCATCTTCAACCTTATGCAATTTCCCTCCGCGAAACAAATAGATGGAGTTAATATCTAATGAATAAACATCTGCTCCATCATTCGCAAGCATCGCTGCCAAGGGCCTACCGACAATCTCACTGCGATTGATGACAGTAACAACCTTATTTTCCATATGACGACCCAGTGGCTTACTTTTATCATAACATCCAGGACATGTTTCCAAAATTTTCACCACTGACAGAGCAGTGCATGGTAGGACACACTTTTGTTCATTGTTTGGATAATCAAGGTACCTTACATTCTTGTATAAGTTCGTCCTGTATAAATGACATAAACCTTCTACATCGCATTTGTACGAGACTGAGTCACGTAGATAATCATCTTGACTAGAACCAGAGAATGACTCAACTTGTCCAAAAATAGGGTAATACACAATAATGCCATGAACTTTTGGATCATTGTTCGCTTCATTCAGAGCAGCTTCTACATCGATGGGATCATCAATCTCTCGCAATTCATAACGAAGGCCATCTGCGCGACAAGCCTTACCTGTCCATTCTGCATACTTCTTTGCTGCGGGATCCTTGTTGGCAAGCAGACCAACTAGAAGAGGAGCCTCTGCATACCATAGAAAAAGATTCGTTGAATGTTCAAAATCAATATTAATTATATCTTAAAAACGAAGAGAAACATTCATTTCAAGTGTTTAACAACCTACCAATACCATTCTTCTTTAATTCGGCGATTTTTGCCTTAACATCATCACGATATGGCTGTGCAATAGCTGTTGCATCAATTTTGGTCCCCATGTTTACTTCGTTTTTGTTAAATTTTGTACCTCTCTCTCTCTCTCTTTCCAGCTACTCGTAGAACGAGCGCCGTCCTCTCAGAGCTACCGTCCACTTTTTGGAAGATTTTTTATTGGTCCTGGATTATCTTGCACGTTTTTATCCTTTTAGGTTTAGAAAATGAAAATTGAATTCTGAATTCTCGCTTCGTTGAGGGGCATGTGTGTATTAGTTAAGCCCCCGTCCAGTCTGAACGGAAAAATTACTGTTCTCCCAACGGAAGAAGCGAAGAAAATCAATCACATTTTACATTTTACACATCAACGAACTTGATTACAATGTTTTCTATACCAGAAGAGTCTCCAACTCCACTCAAATTGGAAAATATGGAGTTAGTAGTTTCAAGTGAAGATACCAATGAAAAACTATTGGCATCTTTTGATCATGAAGAAGATTTGAGCGTTGGTGACAGCGTCAGAGTAGAGAAAGACGATGATGAATTCAGTTACGACAACGATGATCATACGAAAGAGGCAGTAGAAACAGCTGGCCGCACTGATTCCGATTATGATGAAGCCAGGGATGAAATGAATGACAGAAATGAAACCACAGAGCAAAATGCCCCTTCGGTATTCGACACCAAGATGATGTAAGTTTCCTATCTTTGATATCTGTTATCTCAATCCTATCGTTTGTATTCTTCATGAATGTTACTCATATGTTTCTTCATCGTAACCTTGTCAATTTTCGAAATAGGAATGACAATGATAACATGTCAGAGACGACGGTGCCATCTAGTAGCCAGATAGAAGATAAGCAACCCATTGTGAAACACGTCGATTCAATGCATGTGGATGTAACATTTCCATTGGAATGCAAATCAGGTCAGTACTTTGAAATTATGCATGATGAAGAGTTGAAGAGAATCAGAGTACCAAAAGGACAGGAAGGAAAGACCGTGAGAATCAAACTGATTCATTCGATTGAGTAAAGTACGAACAAAGTATCGTTATAATATCTACGTGCCACGCGCAACCCAGCAAATCTAGTAGTTCTGAAAATAAGCTAATTTTGAAAGTCACATTTGCTGAATGAATAATCAATCCTGAATTGCATTTGCATTCCTTTGTATTGAATTATGTTTGTGTTGATTGTTATCACCATCTTAACCCTTTGCATCGTGGCATCAGGTGCAACATATGATTTACCCTCTCTTCCGTACAACACATCGGATCTCCAACCTCTCATCAGTTCAAAAACTCTTGAAATTCATCATGGAAAGCACCATGCTAAATACGTTAACACCATGAACTCAATGGTGGCTGGTACACACTTAGAAAATCAATCTCTCATCAAAATTATGAAAGAATCATACAATAGTAATGTTCCCCTTTTCAACAATGCAGCTCAGTCTTGGAACCATTCATTTTATTGGAAATGCATGAAGCCGAAAGGAGGAGGAGTGCCATCAGGAAGGTTGTTAAAATCCATTGAAGCATCGTTTGGCTCGTTTGCTGAGTTCCGCAAGCAATTCACAGATGCGGCAAACTCTGCATTTGGTTCTGGTTGGGCGTGGCTTGTGTATAAGAATGGTGCATTATCTGTGACGAAGACAATAGGTGCCGACAATCCTATCGTAACGTTGCCTGGTAGCATTCCGATCCTTACTTGCGATGTTTGGGAGCATGCTTATTACTTAGACTATCAAAATATGCGCCCTACATACGTAGATCTGTTCCTTGATAATCTTGTCAATTGGGATTATGTCGCTGAGAATCTGGAAAGAGCGATAGAATCTGGTGAAGGTGCAGAGCTATAATAGAAGGAAAATCTTCTTACAAATTACGTAATACGAATGCTTAGTGTCATTTTCTTTGATATTTGAATTTTGTATTAGATAGCATTTAGTCCATCCAAGTTATATCCCCAACAAGCATTACGTTACTCGGGAGTGATCCACCGGGGCTGAGCAAACTTAGTATCTCTCGATCCATATCAACCTTCTCCACTGCGACCATTCCACACATTCCGCTGAGGTATAACTCTCTCGCTTCGCCTGTACGATCATATTTCTCTACAGCAATAGGATGGCAGACTGCCAAAATAGAATGCTTCAATGTGGGGGTGATTTTGAACGGCACTAACTGAACAGCATCTGTTGCTTGTTTCGCGGATACAGGTAGCATGGATGCCGACAAAGACACACTTGATAGTTCATACAAGGTTAAATCAGAAAATGGAACTTCTAATCGTTGAGGAGAATATTGTTGGATCAATGCAGATGCTGATGGACAAACGGTGGCCGCAACTGAACTTGAAGCACCCGTACTAGGAGCAGAAGTATTCCTCATGGGCTGACCGTAAAAATAACGTCGAATACAAAGGGATCGCGTGGCCCTTCGAAAACTTTCATCTCTGGATACTATACCACCACTTCTTGGAAGCTTTATAATTTTTGGAGTGTTATCCACCACCATTGTAAGCTCTTGTTGTTTCTTTAATTTGTTGAAATGACTTTGAAGCATGCTATATAATCGATCATGTCCCATCACCAAGATGACATCAATTCGTAATGCAGAAACAGCATGGACCATGAGCTCAAACCCCACATCTTCGATCCACCCACAACCATTGACAATCAATCCTGAAGCCTTGCAATCCAGTAGATGCTGATATTCCAACTGTTGTTGTTGATCTAATTCTGTATTGGAGACAGGAACATCATTTCTCTTATCAATCATTTGACCCAATTTAACAAGTTGTTCTTTATATAAATCAGGGTTCTTTGCGACATCAGTCGATCCAAACCATTGAACTAGTGGGCTCGTTCCGGGATACAATCCTCCAGTGGCATGAACCACCGGGTGCAACATTGCGACATTGGTATTATTCCCCGAGTCATTTAAACTCATGGTTGCAGCGGAAAGTGTCCCCGGAACAGATAACATATTTTGTTTTGGATCTAAGTCTACCAACATTGGACTCCTTCCAAGTTTAATGGCATAAGAAACAAGTGTTTTGACCAAGGACGTTTTCCCACTATCTGCTGGCCCAACCACCAACACCCTCGGTCCATCTCTGGGTAAACTGTCAGTATCATTCCCATCTCCATCGTACATAACGTTCTTGTTACTAGCATTTAAATTATTCATCAGAGCTTCATCGCGCATGGCTTCTAGTTGAGCATGCGTATTGACATAGGCAACATTTGCTTCAGTTTCTTCACTGGTGTACATGATATCTACAGACTTTCCAAACTCGACGTCGACGTCTAATACACACCCATGCCATGTAAAGACTGCAAATTTCGCAGGACCAGGTATAATGTAGGACTGTTTGAGAGTGGATAAATTTAAATCGACAGACTGAGCGAGTTCAGCACCAAAGATTTCAGCGGAGCCAGATAGTAATGTGATCGTTGTACATGTCGATGAAGGGATTTCGAGACGAAGTTCTGTCAGAGGTGAAAGAGTATGTCTTTCCCCATTGGAAGGTTCTGGTTTTTGAATGTTTGGGTCGTTTGATACATTCATCGTGGTGTTTATGTCTACGGTTGTGTGAACGATTGTTGATTGTTGATGGAAAATAAAAAATGGCAGAGAGTTGCACCACACGCGGAAAAATGCGCGAAAAAGGTAACAACCAATGGTGCCTGTTAGTACTGATGCTGGCAAAAACACAGCACAGATTTTCGCACAGCGCAGATCCTGCCTGTTGACAGTTGACACCAAACAACACATACATGAATATAACAGAAGTCACGAATTAATATCCCATGAATTGGAGTGATCTATCATACTGGAGTGGTCCAATTAAACTATTTGCAGCGATCATCGTAGTGAGTCTGATCACACTACGAACAAAATCTAGTGACAAATCTACTAGTAGATCAGAATCCAAAGGTGAATCACCAAATGACCTTGACAAACACCATGCATCCCCTCACAATAAAAATAAAAAGAAATTCAAAGTTATCGGACCGAAAGAAGGCGATGCGTCGTATAAGATTACATACGACGTGAAAACACCACCCAATCAATTTGTCCCTATTCTAATTGGGAAAGAACACAAAAGCATCGATAGACGGCTAGTATTGGACTTGTACAATATGAATTTTGAAATATGGAAACCTAAACATGATGACAGTGATATTCATTATAATGAATGGATTCCTGAAAAGGGTGGGATTATTCCAATTGAATGTATCATGAATTCATCACTGGTGGTGCTAACTGAATCCATGCACTCTGCAGATAATCAACATTCTGCTACTCTAGAATTGCAGCTTGATTTATCAAATGTTAGTAAAGCATGTGATACTCGTAAGTTAATAGAACGGGAACTATTGCGAAATATAGTTACAGAAAAGAATTGGAAAACACATCAGGGTGTCAATCTCACTGTGGGACAAACCATTAATGATGATAATGATGATACTACCATGTCGGATTTGTACCAGGAAGATGACGACAGCTGTGGAATTCCCACTGTCCAATCTAATGCTTCGGGTCACACTTCATTGAAATCCACACCAAATAAAAAGGAATCACATATTGAATCTAAGGAGTATAGTTTCCAATCGGAATATGATGCAGGATCGTTCCAATCATGTTATCTGGCTCTAGTAACGGCAGGAAAAGAAATTCGAAATATGTACAGTGCATTAGAGTTGATTCATAAAAAAAATTCGACCTATGATGGAAGCGCTAATGGTTGCAATCAGAATGACAGGAAAAGCAAAGCAAACAAGAATAATACACATAGTACTTGTACGTTTGCTGGTGTGGCGCTGGATGATATTCAGCGATGTATAGGTGATTTGCCATTTATTGAAAAAAGGTTGTCTCGCATTTATGACGAGATTGAAAATTTGGCATATACAGAACACACAACGCCTTGGCAGAATTCTCCACAGCCTAGTTTACTGGTCTCTGCGGCAGATGATCGAGATGGCGTATTCGATGCTGAACGACAGAAACTACAAAATGAGCACGAGTCCAAGCGATGTTTGCTTGGTTACGTTGACTTTTTCAAACTGTTCGTACCATCGCTTTTTCATCATACTCCTTATAAAAATGCATGTGCAGTTAGTGGAGACGAGCATATTCTTTTTGAAAAGGATTCAGTTGAAGTTCATCAGATTCGAGCGAGACAACTATTAAAGGTGCAGAAACGAGTTGCTTACGCATCTTTGCGGATAAGTGCATATACAAATGCTATGAGCGTAGCCCATGCTGGATGGAGACTAAACTTGGATGAGACGGATACGAGGCAAACGATGTTGAAGAAGCGTTTAACATTTGATGTAGAAGATTACAACTCAAAATTTGATGAAACGGCTGTAAACGAATACTATGATCCACCTATTTCTCGTCCGTATCGTGAAAAGATACGTGATATATCTGAATCTACGCAAGTTGCTCTTCGTGCGTACACTGTTGTCGGCTGTCACAGCATAAAACTGCCATCTCAAAGCGACGGGAACAAAGCAGGACTCAGCTTTACATCAGATCCTGTTCTACATATATCATCTTTGCGTCACATCATAGAGAGCGATCCAGAACTTGATTTTTTGGTGTTATCTCTATTCCTCCGTGGTACATCTACAATTACTTTGTTTGTTCGTTCTTATCCTAATTTAGAAGATGAAGAAGAAAACCAATATTCAGCTCATCATATTGCTAAGCAGTTTGCGAGAGATGGAAATTTTGAATTGCGAGTCAAGCTGGGAGATCAAACATCTCATGGACATAGCGCATCCATCATGAATAAGCTTGTCAATTTTATTTTTAATGGTGATGGCAAAAGTGAACAAATAGCTTTATCGGATGCAAAAGAAGCTGTGCAATATTTTCCTTCCTCATGGAACGGGTCAGTTGAACCGAAAAACTATTTTAGCGTCAATTATATGATTGACCCAATCGGTTTCACCCCTTCGCACGCATTTCGACTGCTTCGCTCGTTAGTACCGAAAGCAGAGACTAGTCCAAACATTCTCGATTTATCTCTGATGCAGCGTCGGGATGCACCAAAAGGTATGTATTGCCTTGGATCCATCAGAATTGTCCATCTGGATCCCGTTCAATCCGAACTTATAGAAGCCAAGGATAAAGATAAGAATTCAATGGAATCATCTGTTTCATGTCGCGAAAACGGCAGCTTATACTCTCTACCGTTAGACGAAACTTGTTCAGCAGAAGATATTGAAATGGTGAAAGAGGTATTAATGCATATTACTGTGCCACTTCGAGCCTCAGACGATATCCAAACTGTTGGCATTAATTCCATCACTGGAGCAGAAAAGATTTCTGATATTTTGATCGATTCTCCTGTGTTAAAAGGTTTTTCAGATGATGACATTCGACGTCATTTTGTTGCTGCTAATAGAGACTTAAAAGAAACAGCAGTAAGAATAACTGAATCTGCAGCTTGGCGTGGTCTTATGTTCCCTATTGATACAAGAAAATGTCAAATAGAGCTTGCCAGCAAACAATTCTTTTGGCAAGGCATAGATCGACAAGGGAATCCAGGTATGTTAAAAAATGGACTGTTTAATCAGGCTTTGCATATTTCAAATCATTTCTTATTTTTGCTCCTTCAGTTTTTTACTTCCGAAATATGTGTCAAGGTTTGTGGCGCAAGGATATTGAAGCGTCTTTATCGGCCACAATTTATAGATTCGACGCAGCTGTTCAGACGCTTATGAAAATAAACCCTGAGTTCCGATGTACTTTAGTTGTTCTAATGGGAAAACCAAAACTAGTAGAATCTCAAAATCATGACAGCGAGACAAAGGAGGAAAATCAAAATATGATCAAAACTCAAGAAGAATTGAGTCTTCAGAATGTTGGATATCATGTTCACTCAAACTTCAATTTTGTCCATTCTCTTATCACTATCATGAGCAAGAACTATCCTGAGCGTTTGATGATGGCACTGCTCGTATCCAATGGAGGATGGACCAAAATTCTTGGCGGAGCGAACATTCGTAGATATATTCACTCATCGAGAACTCGATCCCGAGTGATCATGCTAGATGAAGAGGAAGATCTCAAAAAGTATATTTCTCCAGATCAATTGATTGATATAGTTGGTGGCAATGCTCCAATTTTAGTATGATGTTGTAAAGGTCACTGATCCTATTTCGATGGCTATACCAGATAAGGTCAAAAGTTTATGAATTAAGTTCAATTTGATTTGATTTGATTTGATTTCATATGACTTTCACGAGGCACAAAGAGTTTGGAAAATGCCAATCAGTTCGAACGTACTATGTTGGCCGTTTGAGCCCATTTCCGAACACGAAGATTTTCTTCTTGCTTGCAACTTGCAACATCCAACATCGTAATGAATGTATTATGAAACGATTAACTGAAATATGAAAGATTTGAAACTGATTGTATTAGTTTGTTATGTCTTATCCTCAGATGCTTTCGTTCCGACCTCTATTTTTAGTTTGAACTCGAACAACAAACAGGTGGAATTAGCCTCGAAACAGGATGACACAACATACGGTGATTGTAGTAGTAGTGTGGTTGACTCACAAATTCTGTACGATGAAACTGATGATAAAATAAGACTAAGAGGAAGGATAACTTACAACGGCGCAGGATTCAGTGGTTGGCAAGTCCAAGCAAAGGGTAGAACAGTACAAGGAGAATTAGAATCTGTATTAACGAGACGGTTCAATCGCCGTATCCAAATAGTTGGTGCCGGCAGAACTGATAGACACGTTCATGCACGAGGGCAGGCGTTTCATTTTGACATTTATCCACATGAAATAAAATCAGACATGTATGATTTTTTGCAAAAATTACAGTACTCATTAAATAGCATGCTACCATCAGACGCAAAAGTATTTAACTTGGGACAAGCACCTCCACCAGTACTGGTTTCTCATCCTCAACCAGATGGTACCATGATCGAAAAATCGCACAAATGGCATGTTATTTACAATGCTGAAAAGAAATTGTACATATATCGCATCAGTCTTGCCCCATTTGCTATAACGAATGATCCAGTTGAAAGATTTACTCGTGTTCATGTGGAAGGAAATGTTGATCCAAATTATTTACAAGTCATTTTAAAACACTACGAAGGCACACATGATTTTCGTGCATTTGCGGGGGCTATAGAGGCCAATGCACGCAAGGATGGAATCGATGCTACTGAAAAAGACACAGTTAGAACAGTCTACTCCGTGAATCTTGTGGATGAAGGTGACGGGAACTATCGGATAGAAATATTATTGAAAGGTGCTCTATACAAAATGGTTCGTAATATGGTTGGAACTGCTCTGGATGTATGCAAAGGACGGCTTGAAGAATCCTCAATGCTAGAATTATTACATGGCGATGATATGGTGAGGAAGAATAATAAATCGAAACCAGCACCACCAGAGGGACTTACGTTAGAAAATGTGTTTTACGACGTTGGATTTTAGAGTTATCAAAATGTCTTATAAAAATATCATGACATGTAGATAGTCAAGGTTTTTCTGTGTCATCTATCTACATAAGATTTTGATCAACAGGATGAGACTCATCTTCTTGTAAAAGAGCTTGTCTCATCAACTTGTACATAACGGTACACCCTTCTTTAGCCATCTCTAATGCGTTCATGGCAACTTCAGGAGGAAGACTTCCAGTTTGATTCCAAAATACCACGTCTTTCCAACTTTTCATCATGGCCAATGTAATTATGCCTTTTGACAACAGAATCTCTTTTTCACTAGGATCTGCAAGTAAGTGATAATCCCCAACTTCATCGTGTGTTTCGTCATTATCGTCACTTTGAAAGCATATACTTTTCGGTACAACAGCTACAGTGAAACAACTCACTAAATCATAACATTCCACTCCTGCATCCGCTAAGGCTAAACTTGCTGCAGCTACACTGGCAGCAAATACTCCACCATCATCTTGTAAGACCATGACAAAGACATCCACAACATTTTTCTTCAAAAGATGTAAAGGAATGGATGGTTTCAGAGTATCATGCAATCTACTCGATAACTCAGTCTCAATCTGCATCAAATTAGATGCTGAACTGTATCCATCCAGATTCATAGGACACGTCATTCGTTGAATTTCGGGCATGACTCCAAAAGGTGCATGTCGTATTTCACAATTAAGTGATCCAGAATCTTGACTACTTCCCTCGGACGCAATGCCACTTTGTCCACCCAGACTGCTAGAAGCCACAGATCGTGGTCCATGAACAGCACATAATACTTTGGTATGTCCTATTTCAATAAGGGAAGATCCCGTGGAAGAAGAAAGGATATGTCGTGAAATGTACACTCGACGAAGAGATGACGATGTTCTTGTATTATGTGATGTTGTATCGTTGTTTTGAATAGCGATGGCACCAGAGGACCTAGAAGAAGTATTAATTTTCAGTGATGGTACTTTTTCCGGTAGAGGTGTATAACAATTTGATAGTCTTGTTTTTGTTGAGGGCATTCTGGTGATGGTATTTGTGTTTTGACATGTATTTTGTGTGCAGCTCGATGTTGGATGTTGGATGG
>Ga0213868_10003448_pt1 | contig 14743 bp, 13 predicted proteins | sample PICome_9_FD_160087 | JGI IMG/M metagenome (GOLD analysis project Ga0213868, IMG submission 160087) | Coastal seawater microbial communities near Pivers Island, North Carolina, United States - PICO127 | ecosystem: Environmental > Aquatic > Marine > Coastal | place: USA: North Carolina...
TTCATCTACAACTTTGTATACATTCGCATGTAAGGAATCAAATAGGTTATAAAACCCATTTGCGACTGCTATAGTTGTCTCCGGATATGGTGTTATTTGCGACACCTTGATATTTGCTATCCAATTTTGTATGTTCTCGGACCCCCTAAAACTAATAAAGATGGACTCGTATTCTTCGTTAAATCCGAATATTACTTGTTCTCCATTTTGAATAAGGATATTGTCATAAGAATTTGTTGTGTCACATGTAATACAATCCCACATACTGGTTTGGGTCATACAATATGTTGCTTGGGAAATATTCACAGCAGTGTGGGTAAGGTGACTATCGTAAGCATTTGATAGATTTACTAAGAAAAGTAGAGAGAAAATTAATTGGAGCATTTTGTATTATGATTAGATAAATTCATCAACAACATTCGGTAATATATCTTTAAATTTATTATTATTATAATCATTTCCGGGTTTTCCAATTAGAGTGAAATCCTTTCTTAATGCGTTGGCAATAGCTCCAAATGATGTCATGCCGATATACGCTGAGTTACATGAACTAATTATTGTAATTAATTCTTCAAAACTATTTATCATATAACAATCGATATCAAACTTTGTTTTATTAATAAAATATTCATATTCTGTTTTTTTCATTGTAATAAATACAAAATTATCGGGATTAAAATGGGTTTTTAACCGGTCAAATGAGTTTTGACTTAAGAACCTGTAAGGGGTTATGTAAATTATGTTTTTATTTTCCCATGCTTTATTAATTTTTGGAGTAATCCATCTATGTCTAGCCCAATCTATTTTATAATTTCTATCAAAAATATTTTTATAAGTTTCCGCAAATGTAAAGTCATTTCTCCAGGAAGATAAATTAATATCATAAACCTCGTTGTTATATATTTTATATTCTTTTATATATTTTTCATTAATAATCGTATTATATGTATCTTGGTACGTATCCGCTATATTATACGTAAAGTCTTTATTAACAATATATAATATTCCTTTTCTACCAGTGTCATAAAATTTTTCACAAATAATAGATAATTGGTTTATAAAATCACCCAGTCTACCAGCTGACGTATATACAATCGGGTCATAATCATAAATGTCTTTAATAGTATCAGAAATAGAAAATGAATTCAAATCTATATTATTTTTTATAGCTGTATTATCTCGGTCAGAATCGTTAATATACTTAATATTAGGATTAATACATAATTTAGTTATGATTCCAGAATAATCTGTATTAATGTAAACAATATCATAAGATACAAACAAGTAGTTTAATTCAGGTATTTTATTGTATATTTCTTCTTCATCTGATATATGAATAAAACATAATGATTTATCATAACTTTTTTGTTCTTTTATATTTGAGTCTTGTAAAATATTAAACATCTGTTTTAATCTAAATCGTTTTTGATTATTTTCAAATATTCTATTCGATGTTTCTGCGAACGTCAAAATTGTATTCTTATCATTATAATCAAACGTTAAACTTTTTATTATATCGGTATCTAACCAAATTTGTTTATTAATATGCAACAATAATTTATAAAAATATGGATATTTTGATACATCTACGTCTTTACATAAAGTTTTCATTTCTTTATTAACTTCGATTAGTTTCATGTTATCGGTTATAAAATTTGTTTTTAAATCTAAAATACTATATTTATCTATAATTTCTCCAAAGGAAACTTCAACATTATAATTGTTATCATTTTGGTTTAAAGTAATAGAATTCATAATACCATCTACTTTTTTTATTAACTTTTCATTACTATATCTTGATAATAATGTTGGCAATAAATGTCTTGAGTTATTTATACAATCTTGTAAACTATTTTTGTATATACATATTTTATCTGAATATATATGTTTAAACATGCTACTATCAGAAATAACAATAGGCACATTTACAGATATAGCATAATCGATAACACTCGACGCACTTCTTGAGTTCATTTTGTCATACATAAAAATATTTGCTGTATTAGAAGATAAAAAAATTAATAATTCTTCATTTGTAAAAAGAGTACGAGTAATGAGTAATTCAATATTCGGATTCGTATTGTTCGAAACACATCTCTTTATAAGATTTGTAACTATATTCTCATAATTATTATCTGTAAAAAAAGGGGTTGGAATTAATAATTTAATTATTCCACAACGACAACTTTTATTTACAACACTAACTAACTTATCAAACCCCTTACAGTTAAATCCGAATCCAAATGAACCAAAAATTGGTACATTATCTTTTTTATAATTAATAAAGTTAGTGATGTTAATATCCTCTATCTTATAGTTATCAATTATTTTGTTTACGTTTTCATAAATAGGACGAGGTAACGAATAATGATTTAATTTGTCTGGGTCAGATGGATTTATATTTAATATTATATCAAATATTGAATTATTTGATTCATGTGGAATACCAATATTTGGTACTTTAGTTTGAATATTCGATTTATTTAACCAAGACATCGTATGTGTGTGATAATTATAAATAATTTTATCGTGTGGATACATCTTTAAATACGTAATATAATCATCATAATTTTCAATTTCACAATATATATAACTAACTAATGACGACTGTTTTAATATATCATATATTCTATATCCATATTGATAAACTCCACATGATTTTTCCTTATGACTAAAAAATAAAACATTTAAACTCATCATTTCAGTATTATTAATAATATTATTAAAACTTTATATTGTTGATACACTTTTTGATTTTATTTTGGGAATTTGTCTATTTTAAATCTTCACCAATGTAAAGGGTATAAATAGTATTATATTAATATTTATAATAGAATGAGCAACACTAATATTACTAATTGTCGTGTATGTTCTTCAGATAAATTGCGAAATGTAATTTCATTAGGGGAACAATATATAACATCAAGATTTCCAATGTATGGTGATTTTAGTACACCTAAAACACCTATCGACCTTTGTATATGCAAAGAGTGCAGGTTATTACAATTGTACCAGACTACTCATGCTTCGGAATTATACGAACACGAATACGGATATCGTTCTGGAATTAGCAACACTATGCGAGAACATTTACAAAAATATCAATTAGAAATTGTATCAATAGTAAAATTACAAGAAGGGGATACAATCGTAGATATTGGTAGTAATGATTCAACTATGTTACAATATTATCCAGATAATATTAAACGTATCGGGGTAGATCCTACTGGTAATCAATTTAAAGAATACTATGGAAATGTTGAATTAATTCCAACATACTTTACACACGCAAATTTCACGAATGTGTATGGTGATATTAAATGTAAGATGGTATCATCAATATCAATGTTTTATGATTTACCTGAACCACTTCAATTCGCAAAAGATATATATTCTATTTTGGAAGATGACGGTATATGGACCTGCGAACAAAGTTATATATTATCAATGATTCAAACAAATAGTATTGATACTATTTGTCACGAACATTTGGAATATTATTCATTATATAATATTAAATATATTGCGGATAAAGCTAATCTTAAAATTATTGATGTAAAGTTTAACGACTGTAATGGTGGAAGTTTTAGAGTATATTTCGCAAAAAAGAATTCTACTGTATACAATGAAAATGTTGAATTAATTGATACAATTATCAATGATGAAGTTGAATATGGATTGTTAAATGATGATATATTTGAAAAATTTATGAATAACTGTGATACACAAGTAAAAAAATTGCGTGATTTTATAGATTGTGTTAATAATAATAACAAAAAAACATATATTTACGGCGCATCAACTAAAGGCAATTGTCTCTTGCAATATGCGAATATAGGCGAAGATGATATCAAATATGCGGTTGAACGAAATCCCAAAAAAATTGGTAAAATGACGAATACAGGTATTGAAATTATTAGCGAGGAAACAATGCGAGAATCACCTCCAGAATATTTACTGGTTTTACCATGGCATTTTAGAAAAGAAATTGTTGTTCGTGAAAAAGCGTTTTTAGAAGCAGGCGGACAATTTATTTTCCCATTTCCTCATTTTGAAATTGTTGGTGCAAAACCTAAATTATTAATTACCGGATGTGATGGGATGATCGCTCATTATGTTAAAAAACAATTTGATGATTATAATCTATATGGAATTAGTCGTTCAGAACAAAACAACGAGAACAAAATTACCAAATCTTACGTTGATATGAATAACTCTATTGAATTAGAACACATATTGTCTATTATTAGACCGGATGTTATCGTCCATCTTGCGTCTATTTCTAGTTCACAATACACGTTTAAAAACCCGATAGAAACTTTACAATGTAACGGAGTATTAACAGTAACATTATGTGATATTATCCATAGAAATAAATGGAATACAATATTATTTAACGCATCTAGTAGTGAAATATATAAGGGACACGTTGATTATGAGGTTAACGAAAATGATACCAATATGTATCATACACATCCGTATTCGATTGCTAAAATAATGGGTCATTCTATGATTGAGTTTTATAAAAAAACATATGGATTACCATTTTCGAATGGAATAATATTTACAACAGAATCTTCTTTAAAGAAACCCATATTTCTATTAAATAAGGTTTCCGCTCACATTAAAGATTGGAATTCAGGAAACAAAACAGCATTAAAAGTTGGAAATTTAGATTCTTACCGAAATATATTGCACGCATCAGATGTTGCGTCAGCAATTAATACAATAATTTCTCAAAAAAAAGGCGATACATATTTAATATGTAATTCTGAATCTCATAAAATATATGATTTAGTTATTAAACTATACTCTATGTCTGGTATTGAATTAGAATTAAAAGAAAATGTTCTATGTGAAAAGACATCCGGATTAGAGGTTGTTACAATTCAAGATAAGCAATTGGGGTTTGATTCTAGACCAACCAACATTCGAGGTGAACCGAATAAACTGAAAGAACTTGATTGGAGACCAACAACGTCCATTGAAAGTATATTAGAAGAATTGTTGTAATACAACAAAAGTATATAAATATTCATATATAATACTATTGTATATGAACTCCTATAGCCAGGCATCACAAGATTCGTTCGTTGAAGCAGTAACCAACAAAAAACATGGCGGTTTTTTTTTAGAAATTGGTTCAAACCATCCAATCGAACATAATAACACTTATCTTTTAGAAAATAAATATGATTGGAAAGGGTTAATGATTGAATATGATAAATCATTTGAATCTTTATATAAAATCCATCGTCCAAATTCTATGTATATATTAGATGATGCACGAAAAGTAAATTATAGAGATTTTCTAGATACAAATAATTTTCCAATAAATATTGATTATCTTCAACTCGATTTGGATGTTGATAATAAATCTACATTAGACACTTTTTTAATATTAAATAATACTGTTTTTGATAAATATAAATTCGCAACTATTACACTCGAACACGATATTTATACTGGAAATTATTTTGACACTCAAAATATTACGAGACAAATATTATTAAACCGAGGTTATGAATTAGTTTTTCCGAATGTATCTGTTTTATGGCAAAATTCATACAAGCCATTTGAAGATTGGTATGTACACCCGGACCTTGTTGACAATGAACTAATAAACAAAATACAAACTAACAAAAGTCTAAAATCACACGAAATAATTAAAATAATTACAGAAAATATGTAATGGCGTGTAATTTACTAACAACGCAGTTACTTGCATATTATCCAATTTTTTCTCGGCATATGCCAAAACGGTTTAAAATATATTTCTCCATTACTTATTAGAGCGGCGACATAACTAAGACTACTTGGCGATGTCACTAATATATCTGCTCCAACCATACATATAAAGGAAATATCAATGTCTTCGTCTATATGTAATACAACATCTTCGTTCACATATTTGACAAAATCTTTATCATTTCCCTGTGAATATATATGAAACTGTAAATCATCATTATTGTATTTTTTTCGTATATGCTCCATTATACTCAAATAATATTCATCTGGTGTAGTAATTCTATCTCCTGCCTGACCTAAATCATGTGGATTACCTCTACGAATATGTATTGCAATATTTTTTTTACCATTTTTATATACATCACGGTCTTTATTTTCCCAAAAACACTTTTTTATAAAATCCATATGTTCGCTTTCGCAAGCTATATTAATATTATTTTGGGTTTTATCGGCATCGTACCAAGAACGTACTTGTTTAAAATAGTCCATAATACATACATTCGTACTTTCATTTAATAATGGTATATTATTATATAAATTTATTATTTCTTCTTTTTTTTGTATAAAATCGGAACTGTTTGTATAATTATGCTCCATTTTATTAAATGGTCTATATACATACGATAAATCATGAAGTTTACAATATAAAAATGTCTGTATTATTTTTTGATATTGAGCGCCAAATCCATCTGTAGATACAATATTTGTATAATTCATTATTGTATATTAATACTTAATATATACTCTATAAATCATTTTGCAATCAATATAAAAACATAATCACATACATATTGTATAAACCCATGGTAAAAATCTGTAATGAACCCTATCCATCCAATTCAAAGTATAATTCGCACTTTGAATTGTATCCGTATCCCCTCAGTGACTTTCAAAAGTACGCTATTGAAGCCATTGTCGAAAAACAACACGTATTAGTCACCGCACATACTGGCAGTGGCAAGACACTACCCGCCGAGTTTGCTATTCAACATTTCGCAAAACAAGGAAAAAAAGTTGTATATACAAGCCCTATCAAAGCACTTTCCAACCAAAAATACTATGAATTCACTAAAAAATTTCCCGAAATCTCGTTTGGTCTCTTCACTGGCGACATTAAAACAAACCCTGATGCCGATGTTCTTATTATGACCACCGAAATCCTTATGAATTATCTCTTTACATCCACTACGAATACGGATGATTCTGAATCTCAAAATGCTCTACAATTCCAGATTGACGTTAAAAATGATTTGGCATGTGTTGTATTTGACGAAGTCCATTACATTAATGATGCTGACCGCGGACAAACTTGGGAGAAAACAATTCTCATGCTTCCAAGACATATTCAAATGGTTATGCTTTCTGCTACAATTGATAACCCACATGGGTTTGCTAAATGGTGCGAAAAAGACGACATTGAACCTGATGCGAAATGTGTTTACTTGGCATCAACCAATCATCGCGTTGTTCCACTTTCTCATTATGGATTTTTAACAACAAATGAAGGTGTATTCAAAACAATCCGTGACAAAGAAACACAGAAAGAAATTCGCGATAACAGTAATAAATTGCTCTTATTACAAGACGCAAAGGGTGTGTTCGATGAAGTAAATTCAAAGAAAATCGGGAAAATTAAGACGTTATTTGACAAGAATCGTATCCGAATTAATCGGAAACATGCTCTTAATAAACTCGCGTCTTTCTTAAAAGAAAAGGAAATGTTACCCGCAATTGCCTTTGTTTTTTCAAGAAAAAATGTAGAATCTTGCGCTCATGATATTACCGTCCCATTGAATGAATTTGATAGTAAGGTTAGCTACACAGTTCGTAATGAATGCGAACAAATTATTCGCAAACTACCAAATTACAATGAATATTTGGAACTTCCTGAATACAACAGTCTTGTTTCCCTTTTAGAAAAGGGCATTGGTATTCATCATTCAGGTATGATTCCTATCTTACGAGAAATTGTAGAACTGATGATTTCAAAGCGTTATATCAAGCTATTGTTTGCAACTGAATCATTTGCGATTGGTCTTGATTGTCCCATTAAAACCGCGGTTTTCACAAGTTTGACAAAATTTGACGGACATACACAACGATTTCTATTAGCACATGAATATACTCAAATGGCTGGACGTGCTGGACGTAGAGGCATTGATACGGTAGGTCACGTAGTCCATTGTAATAACCTATTTGATACCCCCATGCTCTCCGAGTATAAAACAATTCTTGGCGGGAAACCACAACAACTGGTGTCTAAATTTCACATTTCATATCCACTCATTCTAAATCTCATTAAAAACGGACAAAACAAGGATTTCCATCTATTTTCACAAAAAAGTATGGTCCAACAAGAAATATTGAAATCGGTAGCAGGAACTCAGACAGAAATAGTTCAATACGAAAAAATGATTGTAGAAAAAGAACAGTTTATTACTACATATAAGACCCCACTGTCTATTTGTGAAATTTATATTAAAACGCAAAACGATATGCAACTTGCTAACAATAAAAAACGCAAACAACTAGAGAAGGAAATATGTAAGTTAGAAGACGAATATAGAAACATTAAAGAAGACGCAACCAAGGTTTATTCTTACCTAGACTTGAAAGACAAAGTTGAGAATCTCAAAGCGGATTCCTATTATACCGAATCCTATGTGAAACAACAAACCGACCGTATTTGTGATATTATGTGTGAAAACGGGTTTATTATTAGGAATCCCGACGATACTTACACACTTACCTTATTAGGTAATATCGCATCGAATATTGCCGAAATACACCCTCTTATCATGTCGGAACTAATGATAAAATGGAACAATTTCAATCATTTTGAACCAATTCAATTAGTAGGACTGTTTTCTTGTTTTACTGATATTAAAGTTCCCGACGATATGCGAACACATACCCTTAGTATGACGGACACAGTATTAGAATCTAACATCAGAACACTCGGATATCAATACGACAAATATTTTGATTTAGAGCAAGACGCCCAAGTAAATACTGGTATCAATTACACCGACCCTTTAATTTATGACATGGTAGAATTCTCCATGCAATGGTGCGAATGTACTACTGAATCAGAATGTAAATCATTCATTCAAAATGATGTATACAACAAATCTATTTCTATTGGTGATTTTACCAAAGCCATGTTAAAGATTGTCACTATCAGTAAAGAGTTCATGAATGTATGCGAACAATTGAATATGGTTGAATTACAGCATAAGCTATCTCAAATTGAAGGTATGGTATTAAAATATATCACAACTTCACAAAGTTTATATGTATAATTAGAGGGCAGTACTCCCAATTTTGGTTAGTTCTTGTTTTAATATATCTCGTCTGTTGGCAATTACCTTATCCATTGAAATTGCTTTCATTGAATCGCGATAATAGTCTGTAAAATTTTGTAATACTTTTTCTACCATCGGAATAATATTATCAAATTCCTCGCAAAATATATATTTTGTAATGTCTAATTTATCCATACCGAGAGAATTATCTGAAACGATTATTTTTTTCGCCCATATCATACGATCACATCGAATATGTTCGAATATGTTAAATGCTTCAAAATGATGTACGTTAATGATTACTTTACACCGTTTTATCAATTCATCTCTTTCCTTTCCCCAACCTAATATATTTATACATTTCCAATTTGTTTTTTGTAAGTCGTTCCACATTTTTGTGCGTCTATATGTATTTACTTTATTTACAGAATCATCTTGCTTTGGTAATGCGTTTATTATACCTATATCATAATCATATTTATCATCTATATTTTGTAACTGGATCTGGTCTCGTAAATTATACTGATAAGGCAAATAAATGACTTCCTTTGTAATAGGGATATTATGTTCTTTCGCATATTCCTTTAAAAATAGGATATTCACTATGCTATAATCCGCTATTTGAATACCTTTCTTTATTAATTCTAATATATGTTCCATACGTATTGATTCTGATAACATTTCTACATTCAAATATACTACGCGATTAGTTGAAAGCATTTCGTCTACTATATGTTGGTCTTTTTGGGTCAACTCTAACCACATTTGTGTAATAACGTAAATACAATCCGTTGATTTAAACTTCGCAATAGAAAATTCTTGTATAGGAATCACATCATCAAACAAGTTCAATGAATGTATATAATCTTCCAATACTTTTGGGACGCGTGTATCATCATCTTCCTTTGTTACTAATACATATTTTTTCGTAGTATCCATATGAATATACAATTATCCATATTGATATGTTTATACTTTTTAGAGGGTAATTATTTTAGTATAATACGCCCATAATCCTAATCCTAATCCACTTTTCGCAATGGCATCCAATATATTTGTAAAAATGTTCTTGTACTCTTCATTAAACATAAATACCACTCCATATAACGACCAAATGCCTAAGTAAATATAGAATAAGTTGTAATTTGCTTTTGAGAAAATGGGCTTCACATAATTTACATATATTAAATAGAACATTCCGAAAAACGCACCAAATCCTGGAATTAATGAGACAAGATGACTTAATACACCCGTCTCGCCCAAATACCCAGATAACAACATTACATAATTGAGACCTACAATAGGCAAGAGTGTCATTAGTTTGACGGACTTTCCTATATTTTTACCTAACACCGCACATAATACAAGCAGCATTAGTGGCGTTGTAATCGACCAATCAACATAGCGCGTCTGGGTTAATTGTGCCCAATCTACTTTCTTTCCTTCAGCCTGGTATTGGTCTATTTGACTTAAGAACAAAGAATAAAAGTATCCGGCTATAATTGATATACATGTTTCCAAATTTAATACATGACGCGCAGTATCATTTGTAGTAGTTATTGCCTCGATAAACGTTACCGTAGCGGTGGTTAGGAGTAGAATGTAGGTTATCATAAACGTGTATTTGACATAATATTGGACGGGCTCCACTATTTGCTCTGCCTTATCTTGTTCGGTTTTTTTTCCTAATGATGCGGTAGGTTCGCTGGGTGGTGGTGTAGGTGCCATAGGAACCGTTTGTGCTACTGGTGTATTCGGTTTTATTATGTCTCTATCTATATACGATGACATGGTTTATATTGTATAATGAGATAAAAATTGATTGAAAATACTATTCGTAAAGTGTATTAACTTACCGTCATATGGACGATTAACAACCGATGTCTGACTCTGACACAGATTCTTCTTATGACAGGTATGACACTGGACTAGATGACCTTGAAACATCTAGTTCGGAAGATTTGCCTGGTCGTAGTGAAGATAGTGAAGATAGTGAAGATAGTGAGAGTCTAGAATCCGGTACAGAATATGACAGTGAAACAGAAGAAATGATAGAACGTATTTATTTCCACGAACAAGAGTTTTTAGATAGTGAAAAAGAAGACAAACATTATTATATTGGTATTAGTAAGATATCTTACGACAAACAATATATATTATATGCCAATGCGATCACACCTACCACATTCTTTCAGTTTACTAGTAATCACGTCCAATCTTACTTACATGATTACAGTATTTTTGTTACAAACCCTAATATAGACATTATGAAATTGTTTATATTAGACGACCATACCTACACCGTTGTTATCAAAACCCATTGGTTAAGGATTATCCAAAGACATTGGAAAAAGGTATTTTCCCAAAGAAAATATTGTTTGAATCAAAGAAAACAAATAAAAACGTTCATGTATTTTGAACGAAAAGGGAGATACCCGTATGATTGTTATAGTATGCCCGGTTTACAAGGGATGCTTTCATCATATACACCAAATTATTTGTCAAATGTCATTAAATATAAGAACTGATTTATGTCGGCTAAAATCTCATCACGGATATTCAGTAAATCAGTATCTTTTTTATCGTCGAAATACATGTTTATATCCAATAAAAAATCGCGATAATCGTAAATACGAGTTTTGAAATCGCGAGTGTTAGAAGGGTCAATTAAATCAATGCGCTTTTCCAACATCTTGATACGACGCTCATCTTTCCCTAACAAGACCTCTACGAAAGAATCAATATGTTTATTTAAATTTGAAAATAATTCATCAGTTGCTTGATGTTGTGCGTAAGAACGGGTCTTCCAATGATACAATTTTACCATATTTAATACTTCCAAAAACACTTTTACTATATGAGAATTTGTTTTATTTGCCTTTTTATTATTTTTTCTGGTTCTACGAGCACCTCCTACCTTCTTTTTACCGGTTTTATTCTTCTTTTCGACAGGCATAACAATTATATATATATATATATTATTGAAATATAATAATTCGCATATTTCTAAAGGTTTTTCGAATATATTACTATTTCACAATTGTGTGTTTTGTAATTACCATTGTGTTTACAATTACACTCAAGTAAAATATATTTACTAAGAAGTTAGAGATATGTATGTACTCTATTGTACTAGAACGAGGGATATACAATGATGAAATATTATCCCACTGGAATGACCACGCGAAGACAAAGCAAAAAAGCCAATCTCATTATAACCAATGATGACGACGATGATGATGATACGAATACAGGGAGTGATAATTCAAGAAAAATAACACGCGAGAACAATCACATCTACTTTTATGCGGAAGTGGACCGACCTAATATATTTGAATTGATTGAGCTCATTCGTAAGTGCGAAATTGATAATATTGTGACCGCGCATAAAAACTGCTTGGAAGAAATCCCGATATTTTTACACATTAGCTCCTATGGAGGGATACTATTTGATGCGTTTACGGCAATCGACGTGATACAATCGTGCAAAGTACCCATACATACGATTATTGATGGACCAACCGCATCCGCCGGCACGTTAATTAGTGTGGTTGGTAAAAAACGGTATATGCGTCCAAATTCATATATGCTAATTCATCAACTGTCTTCAATCTCTTGGGGGAAAATGTCTGAACTAGAAGACGAACATGAGAATAATACAATGCTGATGAAACGCATAAAGGACATTTATACCGAACACGCATCTATACCAAAAAAACAATTGTCAGAAATTCTCAAACATGACCTATGGTGGGACATAAACAAATGTATGGATTATGGGCTTATCGATGAAGTATGGAATAGAACATAAGTAACAAAATTGAAAACATAGAATTTATATTTGTAATTATCATTTATTACAAGTATAACAGGCATGAGTTCTGTTACCGAATCTCGTAAATACCACTTAACGACGTTCACTCGTTATTTGTATTCTAGAATTGAAGCCAAACAGTCGCTATTTATCTCTTTACTACAAAAAGACGCATCACAAGCGTTATTTTGGGGTTATGAGCTATACTATTCGGGATTTCGTTCAGAAACGTTTGATTTTATACAAGATATTTATCACGAACTATATGCGGAATTAAACCCGGATTTACAGAGCTTTATGGTTACTATGATGAGTGAATGGAATGACTGTGATAACAACGCAATGGACTGTAATCTTGGCTCTATTATTTATACATTATCTCAACGGGAATACGACATGGTTGCATTTGTCAAATCAAAACTCAGTTATAATATTACAAAAGATATTATCGCATCATCTACTCCAGCACCTCTGTGTATTTGTACGATGTTACCAGAACATATTGAACGATATCAAACACATGTCGTATCACCGAGCGATGATGACAAAGCATTTCGTGTATTATCCACATTAAAACTTTACCCAACTATTAAAGAATGCAATACTCTGTTTGATACTCAAATGCCGGAAGATTTCACTAACATATATCATGCTACAATGGAATCTTGGTTGTTTTACGCAGCACGAAGTCCTATATGGTTACAACGTATAGAAGAACACAACGGAATTATTGACTATGACAATATGAAAGTGGGGTTCGAAGATGAAGAAGACGAACGTCGGTTTTGTGAATTATGGGACTATGAACCCAATGAACTACCGAGTAATATTCAGGAATTATCACTTGGTACTGGTAACGAAAAACAAATGACTATGAAACAATTCTGTAAAAAATACAAACATACTGTTGTTAGTAAAATCACGAAGCGAAAGGTTGTCAAAAAATCAGATAAAACGGGATAACGTATACGTTATATACGCAGTTGTCATCATTAGAATACCTCCCCATAATGTATCTATTAGAGCCAAATTAACCGACCATTTTGAAAACAATGCGTACGCGGTAGCATCATAAATACCATAGATTACTATACCAAACAAAAATGCGTCTAATAAGGAAGCATTTTTTTGTAGTATGAAATAATTGATGCCAAATATCATTAACGAATAACTCAATAGGACACCTAGTGAGTTCACGGTGGGTTTCGTGGTTTGAATGTTTTGGATTTGTTGCAAATAGGAGTCTTTTATTATTGAAATATAAGTCGCGTCTAAACCTAACATGACTAATGCTGATATTGCTATCTCCTTTGTCATTTATTATAGGGAGAGATTTTTTTTTTAACGTCTTCATAATATAAGTTTATCAGAGAACCTACGTTTTTTACATTTTCTTCCAATAAATTACGATATTTTGTAGGGGTCGGAGTAAGACCATGTGATTCTAGTGCTGACATACCATTATACATTGTCTCGCGTTTTCTCATGTTGTTTGGTGCGGGAATAGGAATTCGTTCCGTTTTACTGCGAGTATCAATGTCTTCACTCGTTACACTATTACTCCTACTGTCTGGCTCTGATACACTTCCACGTAGTTCGTTTATACTTTCCGAACTACTATGCTGTCCGTTATTCATGTATTCAAACACATTCGCAAAATTATCCGCACTTTCATATCCATGTTTCATTTTCTAGTATATACAATAGTTTACACTAAAAATTTGAAAAAGAACTAATAAGTCTTATCTCGGAAATAACATAAAGAATTACACATAACTTTATTATAAGATGCCTAAGGTTAAGATTGATTATTCGAATACTATATTCTATAAAATTTATTGTAAAGACCCTTCTATAACCGAGCTTTACATCGGTC
>Ga0213868_10003453_pt1 | contig 14729 bp, 17 predicted proteins | sample PICome_9_FD_160087 | JGI IMG/M metagenome (GOLD analysis project Ga0213868, IMG submission 160087) | Coastal seawater microbial communities near Pivers Island, North Carolina, United States - PICO127 | ecosystem: Environmental > Aquatic > Marine > Coastal | place: USA: North Carolina...
TACTTTAGTAATGTCTTATATATTGTTTTGACCGACATGACTTATTATATTTATTCTTTTTTTTTTCTTTCAATTTTATACTACCACCTGAAAATAATCTTTTTGTATGTTTAATTAGTTTATATTTAAGTTCTTTACAATCATAATTGTATTTTGTTTTTTTAAATTGGTTTTTCTGTAATAATAAGTTAACGTATATAATATAATTCGGCTTTTTATTGTAAATTACATCCTTATATTTCTTTTGTAATCCTTCTTTACTAAATAAAACCCTCAAAGCGTTATCATAATTTGTTTGGTTGGTATCTTTTATAGAATATATACTTATATTATTATCTAGTTTAACTTTGTATTGGGTATTAGACATAACCATATTATTACGTGGTTTCAAATGAAACAATGTGTTTTCATAAAATAATATTTTTAATAAAGATTTAAAATGTTGTTTATCGGATAATAACTTATTTTCTAGTGTGTCATCTTTTTTTAATTTAGGATAATTTTGTCCAATATATATTTCATACTTTTTTAATTCGGTTGGGCTTTTTAAATATTTCAATAATTCAATAGAATTTACTTCTTGTTTATTTAAATAATTATTAAAGGACTTAATATCTATATGATAAGATTTAGATATATATAATTCATTATTATCGCTTGATAATTTATCAATGTTATTATATTTTAATACTTTTATATCATTTTCATTAAAAACCTTTATATTTCCTTTTAAATTATTAATTTGTAAATACTTATTTTTATTATCATCTATTTTATAAGTGTAAATTAAACCAAACATTTTAACATCTAGAAACATGTATAGGCTAATCGTATCATCTAATTTATAGATATCCTCAAATATAAGCTCCTTTAATATGACTGTAAATTTATATTTATTATTACCTACTTTATTTATTTTACCAATACATCTATAATTATCCCCTACTTTATATTTATTCTTAATATATTTATCTTCACTCTTAATATAACTAGTTATTTCTTCAATACCGATTGAATCTATATAACTAGGTAATATAGATATAGTTGGTAATTCATAATAATATTCATTATTCAGACTTGTTATATCTTTATCTAAGAAATCAACCGAATACAATACAATAGCTTTATGAAATTTATCCTTGTTTTCTATATCATCTCTTAATTGTTTATTTCTACTATACTTGTATAGTGTCTCAAAAAATTGTATCAATTGTATATATGGTGTAATCTTATCCTTATCACGTTTTTTTATATTTGAAAAAACATTTTGTATTGATTCTTGTATATTTTCTTTAATATCCAATTTGCTAGTCATAGGTAATTCTATTATTCGTTGTAAATTTTTTCGGGTGAATATATCTTTGTAATATTTTGGTTTTATGTTTGCCTTTGCTTTTTGAAAACGATATTCTATTTCATTATTATCATATAAAGGAACATGATAAATTACTTTTATGTATTGTAATTTACTATCAGTTACTATTTTTCGGATACTACTTTCAATCTTTTCTTGAATTAACTCAATCATATTATCTTTTTCATATTCATAACTAATTATTTGTGATAATTTAGTCTTTTCCGAATATATATTTGGATATGATTTTTTAAAATATTCGGAGAAATATGGTACTATTATATAATTAAATTCATACTCTTCGGGGTTTTCAATATAATTCTCAAAACTTAATTTATATATCTCTTCTAATAATTTATTTCTATAACTATTATCTTCTCCGGTTATTTTATCCTTTTTATTTATAATTCTATATTTACCATCTTCTTTAATTATATATTTACTATATTCACTATGTAATTTTTTTAAATAATTATTCATTTGAATGTTATCTAACAAATCATATAAGGATGATATTGGTTTTATAATTACTTCTACGCTTTTTTTTAATTCAAAAGTCATACTATATTATCATATTAAATAAAATTTTCTTTAAACAGACTATTTTCTATGATAGAATCTTTATTTTTTTTTTGAGAGTTAGCCTTCTTAAGAATGCTAATAGAATCATTTATATCTTTTTGAGTTATATTACCGGAAAAATCTTGTACTTTACAGTTGGAAGGTATAATACAATACTTACTTTGGTCATTTAATAAATAATCAGCTAAAATTAAGAATAGTATAGTTAATACGATTGAAATGAATATGTCTCTTGTCCCCATCCATATGATAGCAAATAATAATAATTGTTTTCCAAATACATATTTTACATAATATTCTTGAGATTTACTTAATTCTAATGTAGCATATCTAGAACATATATTCATTATTAATATTATGACACCCGCGAATATTTTGTTATTATTCAGTGAATCGTAATAATCCATAAAAGAATATTTTTTTTTACCCATATTATATTTAATTATAAAAAAAATATATCCCCTTTAATTAAGTATGGCTTTTGCTTTTAATGCGGCGTTAATAAAAACTGAAGAAGATAATATCAATGAAAAACCAAAAGTAAATAAGGATAACTTAATAAATTTATTTAAACCTACAATTGATAAAACAAAAGATAGTCCAAGTGAAATAGCTAATATACACGCAAATTTAAAAGAAGAAAATGAAGAAGAACTAGCACAGTTTTATCAAAAAGAGGTTACACCAGTTGTTTTAAAAACGTCATTTCAGCCCACAGATGAAACGCCTCAATATAATCCTTTATTAGTTAAAATGAACCATATTTTAGAATTGTTAGAAGAGCAAAAAGAAATTAAAACAAATCAAAAGAATGAAGAAATTATATTATATTGTTTTCTTGGTTTATTTATAATATATATTATTGATTCATTTGTAAGTATCGGTAAATATAGTCGTTAAGACGATTTAGAAAAAATAGCCATATTAAATATACCATTATTGTATTCTTTTACATATTTAAATCCTCTTAAACTTGCTTCATATATCAAATTATCTAATTGTATACTTTGATAGTTCCATATATTTTTTCGCTTTATAGAATCATCTTTATTATATATATTTTCAGTTATTATTGAGTATCCGGGTTTATTTTCAACGTCTATTGTAAATTTGTAATTATATTGAAATTTATAGGACGGTTCATGATTTACTATTTTAGATATATTATTTAACGGGTTCATAAAACTTATAAATAAATAACCTTTATGAATTAACCAATTATAACATATACTTAAAAAATATCCTATATCTAATTTCGTATGAATACTAAATAAAGGGCAAATAATATGCGTCTTATGTTTAAATACATACGGGTCATATGATACATGTTTAAAATTTAGTTCAGGGTATTTGTTTTTACAACATTCTATCATATAACTAGATGTTTCTAAACCAATAATTTTAGTTAATTTAGAAAGTAATTGAACTAGATTACCTGTTCTACTATCTATACATAAAACATCGCTATCTTTATTCAAATAAGGTATAATATATTCACTTTCTTTTCTATGAATATCTATAGTATTGTATAAATTATCATATATCTTACAATAAAAAGAATCTAATATATCTTTATCTGTTCTTACAAATGATTTATCTTCTAATAAAGTAAATCCTTCATAACGGTTTAAAATAAAATATAAATAGAGTAGTGTTAATATTATCAATATTTCTATCATTTGTTATATTGTGTTATTTTTTTTTTATTACATTTATAAGAATGGATAAATGTAATATTATAGATAATCGAAAATCATTTACACGATTGTCTTTTTCAAATCATAAAAAAAATAAGGTTATTGATGAACTAATTTCATGTATATTTTATAAAAAAAGAGATGATGCTCTACATTGGACGGCTGAAATGATATGTAGTACATACATATTAGATTTATGGAAAATTTATATTATATTTTATTGTAAATATATACATATTCATAACATAAAAATTGCTATTTATTTATTGAAAAAATTAGAAGATTTTAAAATAATAAATAAATCTATTAAAAATGATAAAGATATAAAAAATAATGATAATATTCGTAATATATTTTTTACAATTACTATAATTTTATGCGAATCTAAAAATGAAAATACATTATCTACAATACCATTTGTATTTAGTTTAGAACATATGTACGATAATCTAAAGGCAAATAATGTTGAATATATAAAACCTTTCTTTAAAGACGGTGACCCTAAAGAATATTATATACCTTTAAACGAGTTTGTTTATCACATTGATAAAACTAAAGATCAAACTACTATATTTTACTGGATTGATTGGTTAATTGAATATGATATTTATTTAATCAAAAAGAAAAAACCAATTTATATACAATATAGAAATTTAGTAGATTTTAAAGACGAAAAAAAAAATAAAAATATTATTTGGTTATTATGGGATATAATTATTCATTTTTCTAAACAACATAATGATTTAGTAAAAAAAACTATTTTATCTTTATTTCAACTATTTCAAATAAAATATAAATTAACTAACAATAAAACATATAAATCTTTATTGTATGTATCTATTAATTTAATACTTTCTTCTAATATCAATACAAATGTTAAATTAATTGAAAATACTAGTTTATTCAAAAACTTATATGATAATACTCAAATTATATTTGAGGAAATAAAAAAAAAAGAAGTTTGGATTGAAGAAGTTAAAACTGAAAAACAAAAACTTTATGATTCTGTATATAAAATATAATAAATATATTAAATGGTACTCAAAGAAAAATATCAAGAAATGTATGGAGAAGGCCAAAACTTTTCAGATAATGTTAACAAGAATGTATATAATCATAGAAATATGATAAATGATTATACAAATAATGATTTTGATAATACTAATTTAAATAATGGAAATTTTAATAATGGAAATACTAATAATGGAAATTTTAATAATGGAAATTTTAATAATGGAAATCCGAATAATGGAAATTTTAGTAGTAACTTGAATATAAACAAACAATTACCCGAACAAACTTCCTATTTGTTTAATTTATTTATAGTATTTATTTTAGCATCAATTATTGGCTCTATTATATATTTTAAAGATACTATTATAAATTATTATAATGAAATAACTAAACAAAAACCTACCGTTAATAATGAACTTAAACAACTTAATAAAAGCATAAAAGAAGAAAAACAAAAAAGAGAAAAAAAACAAAAAGAAACTGAACGTGAAAGTAAAATAGATAAAGGCGGAATAAATCAATTAACAAATAAGATTAATTATAAAAGTAATCAAATAGCAAAAGAAGACGGATTTTGTTATATTGGATATGATAAGGGTATGCGGAATTGTGGTGAAATTTATGAAAGTCAAATATGTATGAGTGGTGAAATATTTCCATCTTTAGAAATGTGTATGTTTCCTAAATTAAGAGAATAATTATAATTTATCTTCAAATGGAACATTCTTATCATATATAATTGAATTACATGAACCTGATGTTTTTTCACAATTTAATATAGTCTGTGTGTCTCTTAATTGTTTTAATTGAGCTTGACTTATTTTATTTGAATTATTCTGTCCAATTGTTTTTCGGTATAATTCATGTTTCGTAAGAGTATTGGATTTATACTTTAATATTTCAGCTTTTCTACGCATTTTTCGGTCTTCATAATTTATACTTGTAAAATCTATATTACGACCAGTTGTTCTACTGATTCTTGTTCTATAAAATACATCATCATATATATTTAATCCTTCCCTATTCTTGTACTCTCGTAATGTTGATAAAGCAACATATTCAGGATTTCCTTCGGGAAATTCATCCGTCAATGAATCACTAATATCTACATTATGCCAACGAATCGTAGATATATCTTCTATATATACAGTTCTTGATAAAGTAACTAAGGATATATCAGCTAAAGATATACTAAGATAAGACATTATATTAACTATTTATTTATTAGTAACAATTGTATCCCCTTCAAATAATTCTTTACGAATCTCTTCTAGAGAAGCATTTACCCCTAATGTCTTCTCTTGCGTATTCATATTTTCAATTGAAACTAATTCACCCTTTTCATTTATACTTTGAGTTAAGTTATTATTATGTTCTTTTGCTTTTTTCATATTATCCTCAATGGCATTTACTTTAGACTCTTTAACTCTTGTCTCAAAATTTAATTTAGCTTTATCCTCATTTATTTTTTTCTCGTGCATTAAATCATTTAACTCCTTTTCTAGATATTGAACATTTCCAGTTTTATAAGCTTCTGGGTGATAAGGTAACCATGTACCTATAGGTCCAACATATACATCATGATTCGGGTCACTTTCTCTTAACATCTTACATCTAAGTTCAGCTTCTTCTTGTGTTGGAAATACACCTCTAACTTTCAATCCACGAACACTTGTTTGAAATGAATGTTCTTTAGAAAATTGTTTATCTAATAATTCTTCATGTTTATCAATAAAATTTTTGTAATCGTCTGTAACATCATTTTTTAATTTATCTTTAAATGTATCTATAAAAGATTCATATTCTTTCATTAATTCCTCACTCGAAATATTATATTTATAGGAGACAAAATTAATAAACTCATTAAACTTTGTCATAGATTTATTGGTATCATATTGAGAAACAAATTGTTCAAAATAAAATATATCCTTTTTTTTTATTAAGTATTCAGGTGAAACGAAAGATAAACAAACAAACTTTTGTTGAGCGATAGGTCTATCTTCATCTAATAAATCTATATTATTCATTATACTTAATTATATTCTCTATTTATATATTTTTTTCTATTTATTAATTATATAATGTTAAATGTAAAAGAATTAATCAAACGTGTTGTAAAATATCTAGTTGAAGGTTTAATGGTTTCTATTGCTGCGTATGCTATACCTAAACAAAGTTTAAAAGTAGATGAAATTATACTAATTGCTCTTGTTGCTGCTGCTACATTTAGCGTTTTAGATACTTATATACCGACTATGGGTACAAATGCTAGAACAGGCGCAGGGTTTGGTATAGGAGCAAATCTTGTTGGATTTCCAGGTGGACTATAATAATTTTAAAATAGTATATATATAAAGTTTTGTATCAAATAAATCATTTGTCATAATATTATTTGACGAATATCGTATGGGTATAGGCCAATGCGTACTTGTAATCTTATTATCGAATGCATATTTACGACGAATAATATTTTCAGGTGTATTATATGATCTAGGCATATAACATACGTATTGAACGAATCGTTCTTCATCATTTATTTCACCGCATTGATTTTGATGAAATAATCTAGAATCCCATAAAACAAGCGAACCTTTTTCAACTTCTACAATTGTTTTAGTGTTTTCCTTTAGAAACTCTTCATGAATTATATGAAAATTTTTATCACTATTTAGATTATATTGTTTGACATAAGAATCATATAATAAATGACTACCTTTGTATACAACTAATGTTTTTTTACTATTACTTGTAAGAGAAACAAAACCTTGATAACACATAAAATCTGTATGTTTAGGAGACTGGTCTACATGAGTCCAGTAATGATTATAATTATGACTTTTACTCATATAACAACATCCATCAAATGAACATATTAAGTCATTCGTTTTCCATAAATCCTTAAATACATTTATAACACTAGGTCTTGTTCTTATATACCACGCGTGTTCTTGATGACCTACTTGTTTATCCTTTATAATACATGTAGGTCCAATATTTGACTTATACCAATCCTTGAATAGTTTAGTAGATATTTCTAGTTCTTCGTCATTCAATATATTAGGTATAACTACATATCCATTTTGTTTTAATTGGACTTCCATATAATATTATAGACCATATGTTTATATAACATATCTATAAAGTAGGTATAAATTCCCAGTCTAATTCAATACATATATTTTTCCATATTTCGTCTTGTTCTACTTTTTTTTGTTCCTTTAACATTGGAAAATGTATTAGATAAGATAGCTCACCTAATAATTCACATAATTTATATAATGTATAATAGTAATTCAAAAAATTCACTCTATCATTTGGGCAATATTTAGAATAAGGTATTTGTATATCCATAAATAAATTACATAAAGTATCTTCTAGTTTAGGACTCATTACAGGGGGTTTTATACCAAGACGGTCTTTTATAAAAGGTATATGTTCATAATATTTATTATATCCTAATTTCTTTAGGATTTCTTTTGTTTTTTTATTTGTTAATTCTATTATATCAATACGTTCTTTTTTTACCTGAGACTCTATTTGTTTTATAATATCTGGAGGAATATCAGTAGATTCTTTGGCTTGAAACTGTGACAATATCTCGCGAAAATGATTTATCCTTTTATAGGCATAAAAGGATATCTCTTTAGGAGGATCTTTGTAGGAAGGTTTATCGTTATCCACAAAAAATATTTCATTATTGAAACAGTTATTACATAATAAAATACCTTCTACCATTAACTTAATCATTTCACCTTTATTACATTTATTACAAACATTGTTATCATACATAAAATCATTTATATTTATATTTACAAAATTATTTTTTTTTATATAATTTTGTATACTTTTATTTAGAGAATTTACACTATTATCTTCTTCTCTATTAAAAAAACGTTGAATCACTTTTTTAGGATTTTTATTTTTTTCAATTTGTTGTTTACATTCAAAATAATTAAATAAATCATTTGAATTATTTAAAAAATAGTTCTTTTTTTTATTCCTTAATTGTTTCAATTTTTTTAATTCTAATTGATGTTTTTCTTCATCGTCGCTATATTTAGAAATATTAGATATTATTTTTTCTTCGTTATGATTGAATTCATTTAGATATTTTGTATATAAATTATCAATAGTTATATCTTTATTCATTATTATACATTAATAGTTTGTTTTATATATTAACTATATATTTATACATTATGAATAAAAAAACATTTATTAAAGCATTTATTTTGAATGCGAAGCGTAATGGATGGAAAGTAAAACGCCAAAAAATAAATTGTTATACATTTATTAAATATATAAATAATGAACATTATTCAAATAATTATTTAAATAAATTTATATCTCAAAATTTAATTAAATAGAATTCTATTTTTTTTTTCTTTTACTAATTTATAGAATGGGTGGTGGACTTATGCAATTAGTAGCTTATGGCGCACAAGATGTATATCTTACAGGTAATCCGCAAATTACCTTTTGGAAAGTAACTTATCGTAGACACAGTAACTTTGCCATGGAATCAATTGAACAAACTTTCAACGGACAAGCTGATTTTGGTCGTAGAGTAAACTGTACCATTTCTCGTAATGGTGACCTTGCTTACCGCACTTACCTACAAGTCACTCTACCAGAAATTAACCAAAATCTAAACAGTAATGGCAGTGTTTATGCCCGTTGGTTGGATTTCCCAGGTCATCAATTGATTGAACAAGTTGAAGTAGAAATTGGTGGTCAAAGAATCGACAAACACTACGGTGACTGGATGCAAATTTGGTGCCAATTAACTCTAGATAAGAACCAAGAAGCTGGTTACAAAAAAATGGTTGGTCAAACCACCCAGCTCACTTTCATGACTGACCCTTCTTTCGCTGAAGTAGATGGCCCGTGTGACTCTAGCGCACCTAGACAAGTGTGCGCTCCTCGTAATGCTCTACCGGAAACTACTTTATATGTACCTCTACAATTCTGGTTCTGTACCAACCCTGGTCTTGCTCTACCTCTAATTGCTCTTCAATATCACGAAGTGAAGATTAATCTTGACCTAAGAGCGATTGATGAGTGCTTGTGGGCTGTAAGCACTCTTTCGCCTGGTTCGTCTAGTGATGTAAAAGTAACTTCTGCTTACGCACAATCTCTTGTTTCCGCGTCTCTATATGTGGACTATATCTATCTAGATACCGATGAACGTCGTCGTATGGCACAAAATCCTGCTGAATATCTAATTGAACAGCTACAATTCACTGGGTCGGAATCGGTCGGTTCTTCGTCTAACAAAATTAGACTAAACTTTAACCACCCATGTAAGGAATTAATATGGGTAGTTCAGCCAGATTGTAATGTAGACTATTGCGCGGGTACCCAAGGAGAAACAACTCTATTCAAAGCTCTAGGAGCTCAACCGTTCAATTATACTGACGCTATTGATGCTCTACCAAACTCGATTAAAGCATTCGGGTCGGATTCGGCGGTTGAAGGGTCCAATGCCTTTATTGGTGCGTCGGGACTATTCCAACAAGCGGAAGCACCTGATATTGATACTGCCTCGGCTGGTTGGTCTATGGGTGGCGATGATGGAGCTGATTGGGCTACCAATGGTGGCGTAGTATCTGCGTCGGGTGTTTCGGATGCCGGTACCTTTGTACTAGCTGAAACTTCTCTAGATATGCACTGTTGGGGTGAAAATCCGGTTGTAACCGCCAAACTACAATTGAACGGACAAGACCGCTTCTCGGAGCGCGAAGGTACCTACTTCGACCAAGTTCAACCATTCCAACATCACACTAGATCCCCGGATACTGGTATTAATGTTTACTCGTTCGCTCTACGCCCAGAGGAACAACAGCCTTCGGGAAGTTGTAATTTCAGTCGTATTGATAACGCGACTCTACAACTTGTATTATCCAACGCCACCGTTGAAGGTACTAACACTGCGAAAGTTCGTGTATATGCCAGAAATTACAATGTGTTGAGAATTATGTCTGGTATGGGTGGATTAGCTTACAGCAACTAAGTTTTTAATATTCATATTATATTATATAATATGAATTATATATATGAAACTTAAAGAGATTTAAAAAAAAGGATATAATTTTGGTTCTACTAGTTCACGTGAAAACTTTTTTTCATTTACATTGAAATTTATATTCTATATTGTTCCGGCAATTTTATTAAGAAATTATACAGATAGACTAGTATAAAAGATAAAAATACGTTCGGGTATAATTATATATCTTATATTATTCTTCAGACATTTATTATAACATTGTATATTATTATAGTTTTCCTTACTGATTTTTCGAGCGAATTTAAACTTACACTAGCAGGAACCTATTTTATTGTTTTATATTTTGGTATTCAATCCAATTATATTAACATGATAAAAGAGTTTATGTTAATAGAGATACCTTATAATTAAATATCCGGTTTGAATCGGATGTATTCTTATTCTATATTTTATGTTGTTCATTAAATAGCTATTATTTATCTCAGAAATCAGTTAATATAAATTATTATATATTTATATAATGCCAGGGCGTACTTTTAGAATTGATGGGAGAAATAGATATATAACAGATTTTACAACTACTCAACTAGAACGATTCGAAAATGCCGATTATGTAAATATTAATTATACTGAAATTAGCGAATTACCTGAATTTAATTCTGATATAGAAACTTTAGATTGTCAGCACAATAAGTTAATTCAATTACCTGAATTGATTTATTATGAAGATTTAGTTGAATTAAAATGTTCATACAATAAATTAGATTCCTTACCTGAATTACCTTATCGGTTGAATGTGTTACATTGTAATAATAATCAATTAACCGAATTACCATTTTTACCAGAGTATGTATATGATTTACAATGTCAAAAAAATAAATTAACTCATTTACCAGATTTATATAGAATAAATTGTTTGAATTGTAGCAATAATCTATTAAATGTATTGCCTATATTTCCAGTTAGTCTAGAAATTTTTGAATGTGATTATAATGATATAGAGTTGCTTGATTTAAGACAATGTCTCACAATGGCGGTAGTAAAATGTAGAAATAATAATCTTAAACAATTTCCAAAATTACCAGATGGCATTATAAAATTATATTTATCAAATAATCCATTTATGCAAAATGATATTGAATTAAAAAAATACAAAGCATATATAAAAAGAAATCCATATTGTAAAAATGATATTAAAAAAAAATCAAATAAATATCGTTCATTCAAAAATGGGCGTGAACCTATAGGACAGTCTAAAATGACGCGTAGAAAATTATTAACTATCCCAAGAAGACGACCTACAAATATATATAATTCAGATGGTATAATACATGAAAATTATCATCATTTTGGGCGTAGAGGAACCCGTTATAGGTCTGATAGACGCGTTCATTTACAACGTACATATCCTCAAGCAAGTTATACCTACGTAAATAATGGTCTTGGAATGAATACTGTTTCGGTTAATTCACAAAAAAAACTGTCTCCTCCTTTACGTACAATTAGAAGTGTTCCTCTAGAACCTGTCAAAGGTGTACGACAGCCTGTGAATGAAAGTTATTTGTACGATGGTTGGGTTAATTATAGGAGAAGTTTAGGTTATCAACTATAATTAATCATTCATCAATCTAGAAAATATATTGATTATATCTAAAAATAGTCCAGTGGATAACGACGGGTAATTTGGCGAGTTTACGCATTGTTTTGAATACTCATATAAACGCGAAGTATCATATATAATAAATAATGAAAATACAAATATAACTATATACGATATAATTTTATATAAATCCTTTGTATATTGGTTTGTCAAATATAAATAAATTTCACTTATTATAATAGCAATTAATGCCAATAATAAGCCAACCATCATTTTTGTATAAGTTTGTTTGATAAACGTTGGAAATATTTCTACAATAGAGGTCAATAACAAAAATATAATAGTCGTCGTAATAATTACTCTTTGTAAAGAAACAGAATATTCTATACTCTTAAAATACGGATACAATGTAAAAGATATAGAGGCTAAAAATATTAACCATACAAAATGATTTAATAAGTATCCACTTTTACTAAATATGGGTCTTAGAGACAAAATAACAATGGAAACAATGCTTATAATAAAAGTTGGAATTATATATTTTTGAATTTGTTGAACCGTTGTCTCTTTATCTAATAATTTATCACGATTTTCTTTTGTATTAAATAGATAATTATATATTTGTATAAATACCCCACATAAACTGAATGATAATGCCAAATATAAATATACATTTTTAATAAAATGATTACAGTGTGGCTTACCTTTTACAAAAGCATTTAAATATATCATAATGATCAATATGAAGGTTGCTAAAATAGAAAAAAAATTATACATATATATTATTTTATATTTTTAATTTTACGAATTATATTATGGTCATAAATTACACTGTATTCGAATTTAGATTTTTTATTCATACACTTTTTACAATTGTTTATTTTTCCATTTATACTTACAAAAAACTCTTGTGGTTTGTAAATATTACACATTACACATTGATACTCCATAGGTAAATATAGTTATTTTTTTTAATTCAATTTTATTAGTTCTTGAAAAGCATTTTCTTTATTATTATAATGATTTAAAATATATTTATTTAGTTCAGCAGGAGTAATGGGTTGAGAATATTCAAATGATTTGAATAATTCAGTACAGTCTTCCTCATAAAAAAAGTCAAACATGGATTTTATCATATCTAACGTACAATATCCTACTTCAAGATTTACATCAATTCGTCCCGGTCGTATAAAGGCTTTATCTAGTTTTTCAACATGATTTGTAGTTACTATCAATATTCTACCAGGTGTCTCTAGTATACCATCTAATAAGTTTAGTATAAAAGATAGCGACAATTCTTCACCAAATACATATGGATTATTATTTTTTTCATATTTTATTTCATTATTATCTAATCCGTCGTCCATAGTTTCTAATACTTCTTCTAATACTTCATTATCGCGATTATATATAATATCAGTTAAACAATCTATATCTTCGATTACATATATGCGTTCGTCCATAGATATATTAAAATGTTCGGTTTTTCCATCTACCAATACATTTATTTTTTCATCAAAAAATAAGTTTCTCAGCTGGGTTTGAGTTGTGTCTTTATACAATTTTATATTAATAACATGGCGGTTTGTATCTTTTGCGACTGCTTTAATTAATGATGTTTTACCAGTTCCAGGTGGTCCATGTAATAATATACCCAGTGTATATGGAATACCTTTTTTTATATACCATTCTTTATTATTAATAAACATATCAACACGTTCCTTGATAGAACATAAATGATTCCCAAATACATTGTTTAGTGACTTATTTGTATTGAATGGTGTCATATTAAATGTAATATTTTTAGGAGCTTTATCTAATTGTATTACACCTTCCTGATCCTTTGGTAGAGTTACATGTTTTTCATCAAAAAAAAACTTTTGGATACCTAATTTATTTTTTTGTTCGTACATATATTGCTTTGTAAGTTTATCGACAAATTGCTTCATTTCGGTTAATGTTCTAGTATATGAAATAAATTCTATTTTATAGGATTTATCTACATCATCGTCATTTGTTATATTTGTAACTAGACAATGATAATCATTATCTAGTATAAATCTCTCATCATTTATAACTGAAAAACTATTATAATATTTTAAATTTTTTGAATTATTATGATTTACGATGTAATAATTTATTGAGTTAAAAATCATATCATCACTATTTTCTTTTTGAATAAACTTTATAGATGAATAAATTTCAGATTCTATTTCTTGTTTAGTTTCTTTTATATAATAACTTCTAATACATCGTTTTATAGTTGGTATATAAGGTATTATATTCATAAAGATAATAGTTGTCATAATATGGTAAACCGCAATATGTTCTTTCATAATTAATATACTCATTAGATTTGCATTCATATATTGTAACATTTGTCCGTCCATAAATATAAACTATAATTATGTTTATATTTATATTATTATAATATAATGACCAAAAGTTTAAAAAAAAAACAAAAAAAAGGCGAAA
>Ga0213868_10003454_pt1 | contig 14727 bp, 14 predicted proteins | sample PICome_9_FD_160087 | JGI IMG/M metagenome (GOLD analysis project Ga0213868, IMG submission 160087) | Coastal seawater microbial communities near Pivers Island, North Carolina, United States - PICO127 | ecosystem: Environmental > Aquatic > Marine > Coastal | place: USA: North Carolina...
CATAGGAATCTTTACCGCCGGACATACAGACCATAATCCGGTCGCCCTCTTCGATCATATTGTAATCGGCAATAGCCTGGCCCACATTGCGACGCAGGCGCTTTTGCAGTTTATTGGCTTCTAGCTGATTTTTTCGAATGGACATCTTGGGCTCTGTTTGCGGTTGCTTAAAAGCCGGCTATTGTAATTGCACAGCGTGGTTTTCACCAAGGGGCAGTTAGGGTTTTATTGTCATCAATATTTTTATCGTGCTGAATGCTCTCGCCTGGCATCCTGAACGCTCTAGTTTGTCATCCTGAACGCAGTGAAGGATCTCCATCAGATGCCTCCTTATTAGATATGAGTAACCTGATAGAGGTCCCAGCCTTCGCTGGGATGACGTTAGTTTCTTTTCGTCATACTGGCGTAGGCCAGTATCTCAGGTTCAGTGCTCCGCACCTACAGCGGCCAAACAGTCTCAGGTGAATTCAGCCGCGCGTCATAACTGAACTCAATATCACCGTTAAAACCAAGAATATACAGCGCTTTATTATCATCCGCATAATAGGCAAACAGCTTCATCAGCCGCTTATTGTCAGCACCAAAATCCTCACGGTACCAGTCAAAAATCTTCGATACCCGCATCTCTTGGCGGCTAACCACCAAGCCTCGTGGGTGGTTGATAAACTCCCGCGCAGACTGCTTTAAAAGCTTATTGATATTAGCCGCTGTAAATGCCTTGGCCTGAATTGCTGGGCAACCAACACTGGCACAGCTCAGCCCAAAAATAACCTTATAGTCATGCCAGATCGGGCGCAGAATACGGTCGCCAATATCCGCCCTTCTCAGCTTGACCCCAGCCACTCTAATCCGCGGATTTAACTTGCGCGTATCAAGCGAGTTGCGCGGATACTTTTTTAACAGACTTTGAATTGTCAATGCATTGTAGAGATTTAACCAGTAGGCTTTCTGTTCGCGCTTGCGATATTGGCGAGGATCAATAGAGGTCATCTGCTCTATATAGGCATCCAATCTTTTACTGTCTCTGCGGCTGACATCGCCATAGCGAAAACGATTGATACCCGACGGATGATTGGTCACCACATAGGCTTTTAAAAAGCGATCAAAGGTCGAATGCTCTATAATGGCCAGATTGGATTCGTCACTCTTGTTCCAGATTGGCCATGATTGACTATCGAGACCGGCAACAGCTGTCGAGGCAAAAGCAGAGAGATAGCCAAGTGTAATTGAGATCAACAATAACCGTTTAAACGCGCGCATATAACAACTCCATTTGGGCTCGGGGTTAAAAACATTCAAGAGAGAATGTCTTGGTAACACTGCCCTCAGGGGCAATCAATTTGGAGTCATCAGAACTTTGAACAGCATCACCAAAATCGACCAATCCCAGTCACAACTTATGCAAAAGGATCAGCAATTTGTCTGGCATCCCTACTCTTCGCTGACGGCGCCTATTCCCGCCTACGAGGTTGTTTCTGCCGAGGGTGTGACCCTGACATTGGCGGATGGCACAGAGCTGATTGATGGCATGGCCTCCTGGTGGTGCGCGATTCACGGCTACAATCACCCGGCCCTAAATGCCGCAGCAAAAAACCAGATCGATAAATTTAGTCATGTGATGTTTGGCGGCATAACCCATGCGCCAGCGGTGGATCTCTGTGAAAAGCTGGTTGAGATAACCCCAGCTGGATTGGAAAAGGTGTTCCTCTCTGACTCCGGTTCAGTCGCCGTAGAGGTGGCAATTAAGATGGCCTTCCAGTACTGGATTTCCCAGGGCCAGCCAAATAAAAACAAGTTGCTCAGCCTGCGCAGCGGCTACCATGGCGATACGTTTGCCGCCATGTCAGTCTGCGATCCAGTCACCGGCATGCACCATATGTTTGATCAGGTGGTCGCTAAACAGTACTTTGCTCCAGCGCCGCAGACCGGCATAGACGAAGAGTGGAATGAGGCTGATATTGCTAAATTTGCCGAAATAATTGGCGAGAAAAAAGACCAGCTGGCTGCAGTTATTTTAGAACCCATCGTTCAGGGCGCTGGCGGTATGCGCTTCTATTCACCCCACTACCTAAAGCGTGTACGGGAACTCTGCGACCAGCACAATGTGTTGTTGATCGCCGATGAAATCGCCACTGGTTTTGGCCGTAGCGGAAAATTATTTGCCTGCGAATGGGCGGGAATTTCTCCGGATATTATGTGCCTCGGCAAAGCGATTACCGGCGGCTATATGACCCTCGCCGCCACCCTGTGCAGCGAAGAAGTTAGCAACGGTATCTGCAATGGTGAAGCCGGCTGCTTTATGCACGGGCCGACCTTTATGGGCAATCCCCTCGCCTGTGCCGTGGCCAATGCGAGTATTGATCTGCTGCTTAACAGTGACTGGCAAGCTAATATTCGGCGTATAGAAACTGCATTAAAAACTGAGCTGGCGCCCTTCGAAGCATTGGGCGATGTTGCCGAAATTCGTGTCTTAGGTGCTATAGGTGTGATTGAAATGAAAGAGCCTGTCACACTGGCCGAGATTCAGAAGCAGTTTGTCGCCGAGGGAATATGGGTGCGACCCTTTGGCAAACTGGTCTATGTGATGCCGCCCTATATCACCAGCGACGAACAGCTGCATAAGCTTGTACAGGGGATTTATACTGTTTTATCAAAAGGTTAAATAGCGGCTGATACTTGCTACAACGTCCCGTCATCCCAGCGTAGGCTGGGACCTATCAAGTTACGCTGCGAGCCATAGAATTACACTACAAGCCATAGAGCTACTGGCCTTCGCCAGTATGACGGAACGCTGTAGCAAGTATGAGGTTACTACGCCAGTATAACGAAAGGTCTCAAACAGATCCTCGCCAATCAATTCGGTTTTCCGGCTTGATAAACACCAGATGAGCATCGCCCAGCGCGCGCTCCAGAAAGCCGCCCTCGCTATAGCAGAGATAGAACTCCCACATACGAATAAACTGCTCGGAGTAACCCAGGGCTTTAACCTGATCAATATTTTCAAAAAAGCGTTCCCGCCAGTGCTGCAATGTGGTGGCGTAATGGGGGCCGATATCTTCGAGATGAAACAGGCGCATATCAGTGGCCTGTTTTACCGAATCGGCAATCGCACTGACCGAGGGAATAAAGCCACCGGGAAAAATAAATTTCTGGATAAAATCCACCGAGTTAATCGCCTGATCATAGAACTGATCGGCAATGGTAATCGCCTGAATCAGCATAATCCCCTCGGGCTTAAGCAGTGAGCTGCACTTGGCGAAATAGGTATCCAGATACTGGTGCCCTACGGCTTCGATCATCTCAATAGAAACCAACTTATCGAACTGACCTGTCAGATCCCGGTAGTCTTCCATCAGCAGAGTAATTTTATCTTCAAGACCAGCGGCGGCGACACGGCTTGCGGCCATGGCGTGTTGCTCTTTAGAGATGGTTGTGGTGGTCACTTTACAGCCGTAATGGCTGGCAGCATAGATAGCAAAGCCGCCCCAACCGGTGCCAATCTCAATCACATGGTCGTCACTGCTGAGTTGCAACTTGTCACAGATACGTTTGAGTTTGGCAACAGAGGCCTCCTCAAGGGTAGATTCAGGCTTGGGATAGTATGCGCTGGAATACATCATGGTGGGGTCGAGAAATAACTCAAACATCTCGTTACCCAGATCGTAATGGGCTTCAATATTGCGGCGGCTGCCGCTCTGGGTATTGCGATTTAACCAGTGGCCCATACGCAATAGCGGCGTCTTAAATCTAGAGAGGCTGCCCTCGACCGCATCCATCACATGGCGATTGCGCACCATAATCCGCACCAGGGCTGTCAGGTCGCTACAGGCCCAGCATCCCTGCATGTAGGACTCGCCGGCGGCCACAGTGCCACCAAAGGCGAGGTCGGCATAAAAGCGCGGGTCGATTACCTTGATATCGACACAGAGCTCACCATTACTGTCAGGCTGGCCAAATATTGTCTCGCCGCTGCTATCGGTAATGCGTATCTGTCCATGGCTGATCTTTGCAAATCTTGCCATCACACCCTTGCGTGCAAACTGGTCAATCCAACGGGGATGCTTCGAGGTGATTTGCTGGGAGATATCTGTGCTCACTTTTAATGTTCTCTCTTATTATTATGCTGTTGGTATTCGCCGCCATGACCTAAAAACGGAACGCCCTTTAACCAGATTTTTAGCGCCTGCCAGTATATAGCTGCAGTGACCTTAACAGTCATCAACGGCAACCGAAAGAGCTGTTTTGCCAAAGTTGCCGAGTTTATGGCTGTTGCCTGCATCGCCAATTCGACATCAAAAACCCGCTGCCCCTGACGATAGTTCTGCATCTTTACCATTAGCTGCCGAGCTGGCGGGGAAAACTCAAACCCGTAGTGCATATCCATTGGCATAAATGGCGAAACCGTAAAGCGCTTTTCGGTGCTGTAGTGCAGATTAGAATCGGCAGCTTCTGGCTCAACCTCTGGCTCAACTTGTTCATCTTCTGAAAGCACGTAGCAGTAACGTTCACCCCAGGGGGTATTGGTAACCTCTGCAACTATGCTGTGCAGGGTTTCGCCATCGGCGTTAAAGCAGTAGTAAAAACTCACCGGATTTGATTTATAAAATAGATAGCGAAGATTGGTTAGCAGTCGAATGGGGCCTGAGGGTCTGCTGCCGGTTTTCTCGTTGACCAGTTCGCGTATGGATTCAGCTAAGGGTTGATCTGGATCACCGCTGTGGTCGGCACGATTAAACCAGGCGAAGTTTTTGCGCTTGCTCGACCAGAGCCAGTATTTATCAAACAGGGTTTCCACTTCATCTAGGTCGAGATAGAGCATAAACAGCTGATAGCGAAACTTATTGACCGCCGGCATATGTCGACAGTGGCCGATGGTGCCAGTGTAGAGTCGACTATTAATGCCAGATTGCATATTTTCTTACCTGTGGCGACGATTAAAATGACCCAGCGCATCCAGCGCACTGACGACACCATCCTCATGAAAACCATAGCGCCAGTAAGCACCACAGTAGAAGGTACGGTCTTTATTAATCTCGACCTGGCGCGCCTGTGCGGCGACAGATTCCGGGGTGTATACAGGGTGTTGGTAGTTCATGCGCTTTAACACTTTACCCTGATCAATCGCGTCGCTGTTATTTAAGGTTACGCAAAATTGCTCCGGGCAATCAAAGCCCTGCAAAATATTCATATTGTAGGTGACCGGAACCCTGCCCTGTTCTCCCTCGAGCAAGTGATAATTCCAGGCAGCCCAGGCAAGCTTGCGCACTGGCATAACTGACTCGTCGGTATGCAAAAGTACTTCATTATCCTGATAAGTCATTGCGCCCAATACCTGCTGCTCAGCTTCACTGGGATCGGCGAGCATAGCCAGTGCTTGGTCGCTGTGGCTGGCAATAAACACTGCATCAAAATGCTCTTCGCCAGCAGCACTGGTAATCACTATACCAGTCTCTGTGCGCTGAACCTTTTCAACCGCTGTAGACAGTCTAATCTTATCTTTAAAGGATGCCGTTAAAGCGGTTGCATAGGTTTTTGAGCCACCTTTAATCACATACCAGTCGGGTCGATCATTGACACTGAGCAGGCCGTGATTTTGGAAGAAACGAATCAGGTAGCGGGCCGGAAACTGATACATAATCTGCAGATCTGCTGACCAGACGGCAGCGGCCATAGGGATTAAATACAGATCAATAAACGTCTGGCTGTAATTGCCGCGCTTTAAATATTCCCCAAGGGTAATATCGTCAATATCCTCGACGACAAGTGCGCTGGCCTCTTTGTTAAAGCGCAGGATCTCAAAAATCATTTTCCAGAATGAGGGGCGCAGTAGATTGCGCCGCTGAGCAAACAGACTGTTTAGGGTTGACCCCATATATTCCAGCCCGGTCTTTTCACACTTGATACCAAAACTCATGCTCGACAGCTGCTCTTCTACACCAAGCTCAGCGAGTAATTTAATAAAATTGGGATAGGTTTTGTGGTTAAACACAATAAAGCCGGAGTCAACCTGATAGGTTTTGCCATTGGATTCAATATCGTGGGTATGGGTGTGGCCGCCAATATAGTTATTGGCCTCGAATACAGTAATCTCATGTTCTTTGTTTAAATGATAGGCGGCGACATTGCCGGAGATGCCTGTACCAATAACTGCAATTTTCATATTTTTATTTTCGCTTTTGCTTTTATTCTTTTTTACTTTTTCTGCTTTCTATTTTTAATTTTTATCAGGATCGGCAGTCTGGTGTGGCGCTTTTTCTAATAGCTGAGGATTGTAGCCGAGACTGGCGACGAAGTTCGCTAATTCTGTGTATTTCTGCGCGGATATTTCCGGGCTGCGAGCCATTATCCACACATAGTCACGACTGTTGCGGCCAATTACCGTGTACTGATAGTCCGCATCCAAATAGACAATGCGGTAATCCGCTTTAATCGGCCATAAAAACTGCATGCCCCATTCGGCATTGGTCTGTTTATTTTTTATAAAACCGCGTGGGTGATAGACCTTCTGCTCACCATCAAAGGCATCGGCATTAAAACTAAATGTAGTGGCAATAGTGCCATCGGCTTCAAGACGGTAGGATTCAACCGGGTTGTGGGCGCCCTTCTCGAGAAAGGTGGGGATATTGGCAATCACATACCAGTCGCCCATAAACTGCTGAATATCCACATAGTCTACGGTTGCCATGGGCCGTTGCGAGCTGCAGCCAGCCAACAACAAAAACAGCATGGAAATAATTGTCAGTTTTGTCTGTTGCATCATGATTACTCTCCGGAAAATAGTTGGTCAGTCGCAACTCGCTGATAGCGAAGAAGTCCACCAACCTGCAACTTGGACTCCAGAGACAGCCAGTTACCAGCGGCATCATATTGCAATCGCACATCAGCTTTTGGGCCGGCGATAAGCATATGGATGGTATTGTCTTGGGCAGAAACTGTGCTGCTTATCTCTACTGGCAGATACTCACCAGATTCAGCATTAAGCAGATAATCAGCGTCGAGAAGTGTCGGATTCCAGTAGGCAAAACCTCGTGCACAGCCCTTGATGGTCTCCGACCCTTGGCCATGCTCAACCACCAATCCAGTGGCATCGGTTATCGCACTGACGCGAATATTTTTACCCTGCTTTTGGGTTTGGCTATTGAGGGATACCAGACAACCAGCCTGCCAGACTTCATTGGCCCGATGGTGGTATTCGATTTTTTTGACCATTAGAATGGTGAAATCCAAACTCATGATCGAGGAGACCAATAATTTTTCTCCCTGTTGTTGCAGAACAAACCTGTGGCTACCCACTTCACGATCATTGAGGAAAACCTTGAAGTCGATATTTTTATCAACACCCCAAGAATCAACGGCAGGCTTGCCACTTTCAACGGCATCACTAATCTGCACGGTGAGTATTAGCAAAACGCCAGTTAAGAGCCGAAGCATTAGATATCCCCGTTTACATTAACTCGCGGTTTCCAGGGAAAAAAGGTATTGGTGGAATCTATATAAGCTTGATAGTCAGGCCGACGATCGGTGATGCCATTTTCCATATTGCCAACCCCGGAGAACTTCATCAACAGATAGGTCATTATCCCTGGAGCAAGCAATATCCACAGGGATGCAGTTGGAATGGCAAATATAAACCAGGCCCACCAGATACAAAACTCACCGAAGTAATTGGGATGACGGCAGTAGCGCCAGAGACCGGTATTCAGAGTTTTGCTATCCGGGACAACCTTTTGATTAAAAGCGTGTAATTGATTGTCTGCGATGCTTTCAAAGATCAGGCCAAAAAGCCATAGAGCAACCCCGGCACTGTGCCAAAGGCTCCAGGCAATAGCGGTTTCTGCAGTAGCCCCGGCATCAAAAACGGGAACGAAAATAGTACTGATTATCCAGGCAATTAACCCCTGGAAGATAAAAATCAGGTAGAGGCTTTTAAAGCCGAAATTAGGTGAGTTTCTCTCGCGAATAACTTGATAGCGGCGGTCCTCTGGCTGGTTGCGTCCGCGCTTCATCAAGAAAAAGGTCAACCGGAAAGCCCAGATGGAAACCATCATCAGCATTACAAGGCTTACCGTACTTTCAATGCCTGTGTGAAAGGCATAAGCGGAGGCTGCCGCCAGAGACAATAGCGACCAGATGTAATCGACAATACTGACATCATCTATCGCCAAACTGATAAGCCAGGTGGTAAATGCAACCAGCAACAGTACAGGCAGTGCTTGTAGCATTAGATCGAAGTTAATACTTAGTAGTAAATTCATTGTGTTTCGCCCTCACTTTGGCTAAACCCATTTATTTTCTCTGCCAACCACAAAATTAATGGCATCAGGATGGCCCAGCCACATGACAGGGCAATTAATGCGCGCTGATTATCAAGAAATTCAACCGCACCCAATTTTTCTCCAGCGATAAAAGCCATAGGGCCAAATATTGCACCCATTACCACTGCTAACAACCAGCGGTTTTTCATCCAGGCCATCGATACATTGATAGTTGTTGCAAATAGTGCCCACATAATAACCAGCCAGTAAGGTGCCAGGCTGCTGCCTAGGGAGGAACCGGCATAGGACAACCACTGCTGCGATAGCAGCAGAGTCTCCCAGGTAAATCCAACAATAATTGCCGCTAAAATCAGATACAGTTCAGCGCGAAAATTTGTCACTCTGGAGAGATGAACGGCGATTAAAAGCACTGCTATTGTCGAACCGAGCATCGTCAAATCTCTCGCGGCACCCACCACGCAAGCGAGCCAACCAATATGAAACAGAGCGAAATTAAAAACCAGATTCACTGGACGACCCCATCATTTTTTATTATTTATCTTGTTACGAACCGAATCCACAAAGGGATCATTTGCTCAAAAGCTAAAATTAAGTGCTTCGATGAGTCCTGCAAAGATAGAGGTCAGCGCTTTAAACGACGTCCCTGCTCCAATTTTTCACTGGTATTTTGCCGGGCAACACTACTTTTTTTGATCAGCAAATAGGTAGCACCCAGCCCACCATGATGTTTCTGGGCGGTGTGAAAGGCCAATACCTGATCAAACTGCCTTAGCCAGTGATTAACACAGCTTTTCAGGATTGCCGGACGCTCACGTCCTTCACCCTTGCCATGGGTAATCAGTGCGCAACGCACCCCATGCTTTTGGCAGTCATCGACAAAACGCCAGAGAGCCGTTCGCGCCTGCTCAACACTGTGACGATGCAGGTCGAGTCGCGACTGTATTTCATATTTGCCCATACGCAGGTTTTTATATACCCCATGCTGAACGCCGGGACGGGAAAACTCGAGGGGATCAAGTGCTGCGACCTGAGTAATAATGCTGTCGGGATCAAGGAAATTGCCATCTGCCTGCATTTCAAGCTGCGCGGCTTTGCGGCGCGCTACAACACCAGGAGTTACTTCGGCAGATTTTGGAACAAAGGCTGCACCTTTGCCCTTTAGAGGTTCCACATCATCGCCAAACATTGTGCCGAACTGTTCGTCTGGCTGCTGGTCGGGCTGTTCTCCATTTGGTCTATTGTTGTTGCGCGCCGATGACATGGCTTGGGTTCCTATTGTTTTGATTGTCTTTGTTTTTGTTCCGTCTTGAAAAACAGATACTGGCCCCAGCCTGCGCTGGGGTGACGTTCCTGCGCCAGTATGACGTAATTGATTAATGTACCCAGTATCCACTTAGGGTAAAATTGCCGACCTGTAATTTACCGCCATCAGGAACTCACTATGCAGGTCAGTCACAACCACGTTATCACCCTTCATTATCAGCTTAAAGATGATAATGAAGCAATTCTCGATAAAACTTACGACAATGATGAGCCAATGGTTTATCTGCAGGGTCACCGCCAGATGATTCGCGGATTTGAAACGGCGATTAAGGGCGCAGAAGTCGGCGAGAAGCGCAGCTTTATGGTGATGCCTGCCGATGGCTATGGACTGCGCAATGTCAATAATACCCAGCGTATTCCCACGAAATATCTCAAGCATGAAGGCAAGTTAAGCGCTGGCCAAACTATTAACGTGAACACCGATAAAGGCGTAAAACCCGGCACGATTATCAAGGTCGGAAAATTTAATGCGGATGTCGATATGAACCATCCCCTGGCTGGTAAAAATCTCCATTTCGACGTAGAGATTATCGATATTCGCGCTGCTACTGAAGAAGAGATCGCCCACGGTCATGTCCATGGCAGCGGTGGCTGCGGCCATTGATAGAGCTTCTCTGGCAACAGTACCTTTTAATTGTTCTGGTATTTATCTGGAGCGGTTTTGTCCGCTCCGGGCTTGGCTTTGGCGGGGCGCTGTTTACCATCCCGTTTTTATTGCTGATTCACAATGACCCGCTGTTTTTCCTGCCGATTATCTCTATACACCTGCTATTTTTTGCCTCGTTAACCCTATTACCCTATCAGCTGTCATCAAAGCAGGACACTGGCACTGAAAACAATCAGCCCAGTGTTAACTGGCGTTTTGTCCGCTATGCACTGCTCATTATGATTATCCCCAAATTAGCCGGGGTTATCGGATTACTGATGCTGCCGTCTGATTTGATGAACTGTATTATCTTTCTCTTAATAGGCGCTTATTCGCTGACCTATATTATTGGTCGACCTCTGCAGAGCAATAGCCGCACACTGGATATACTATTTTTGATTCTCGGTGCCTATATCAGTGGCACTTCCCTGATTGGCGGGCCGCTGGTTATCGCCGTCGCCATGCGCCATATAAAATCCCACGAATTCCGCAACACCTTGTTTGTGCTGTGGACAGTGCTGGTCAGTATTAAATTGTGCGCCTTTGCCTATGCTGGTGTCGACCTGCAGTTTGCTGCAGCACTCTGGCTGCTGCCCTTTGCCGCTATAGGACATTTTATTGGTCTGCGCTTTCATCAAAAGCTGTTGCAGCAGACCAATGCGCGCTTCTACCAGATACTCGGTGGCGTGCTGCTAACTACCAGCCTTGCAGGGATAGTGCAGATTCTTAGCGCATAACAGGCAATTCTTAAGACGATCATCAAAAGAAGCTCTGTGGCGATTCAGCCATGCTTTGCTACTATAAAAGGAGTATTCACAAGGAAGCACTGCTGCAACCCATGTCTCCTATTATTATGCGTCTGGCTATGCCCGCAACCTGCTTCGCTGCAGCTTTAATATCGCGGCATCAGCTACTCAATATGGGTCCGGGTAACGGTACTCAAGACCTGACATTTCTGCTTCTGCAACTGCCCTATATACTTCTTATGCTGGCTGCAGTGCTGGCACTGTTAAGCAACCATGCACTGGAAGCCGGCGCCACCATCAGCATGCTCTGCGTCTACTGGCTGATCCAATCACAGCTGCAAGTTCCGCTGCAAACCCAGCCCGCCGCCCAAGTCTTTTACCTACTTAACCTACTGTTGCCCTGCCTGCTACTTGGCTTTGCCTTTATGCCCGAGCAGAACTGCCGTCAACCGCTGGGTATAGCTGCAATTGTTCTGGCACCGGTGCTCGTTATTCTACTCGCGCGATTACTGGCTTTTGATAGAGATCTATTTCTCGCCTCGGCGCAGCAAGCTCTTGAAGGATCCATTTTTGGCAGTCACCTGCCAGCTGTTTCAACCCTGCTCTACCTTGTCGCTTTTACTATCTGCATTGGACTCTGTATCTACAGACAACAGCCTCTGGAGAGTTCACTGCTCGGCTGTACTCTTATGAGCTACGTTACTTTTGGCTGGATTAACCTCACCAATATTTCAGCCTTTATGTTCACTGGCATTGGGGTTCTGCTAAGTATTAACCTGACCGGCAGCCTGCTGAGTATCGGCTATCGCGATGAGCTGACCCAAATAGGTAATCGCCGGGCGCTAAAACAGAGCGCCAAAACATTGCGCGGCAGCTATTCGGTGGCGATGGTAGATGCGGATTATTTTAAAAAGATCAATGATCAATACGGCCATGATCTCGGCGACCAGGCATTGCGTGTTATCGCTGGATTACTGCGCAGAGCAGCCGATGGAGGCAAAGCTTTTCGCTATGGCGGCGAGGAGTTCTGCCTGCTATTTAAGGGTAAATCCAGAGAAGAGGTGATTGAGACACTGGAAAACATCCGTCAGGCCGTCGCCAATTACGACATGGTTATTCGCGATAAAAAGCATCGCCCCAAAGCCTCAAAACAGGGTGAAAAACGCCGAGGTGCCAGCCGCCGCAATGGTGAATTGCGACTGACCGTCAGCATCGGAGTGGCGAGCAGTGATGGCGGCGGACAATTTGATCAGGTACTGAAAAAAGCCGATAAAGCACTCTATCGCGCCAAAGCCAGTGGCCGCAATCAGGTGCAGGCGGCCTGAGCTAAAATATGTAGCTAAAATATGTAGCTAAAATATGTAGCTAAAAAGTTCAGCAATGAAAAATCGTTGTATCTTCGAGGGGCTCGCGCTCGGTGCGAAAATTATTGGCAGGATCTGTTTTATCTGCATAGCCAAATGACAGCCCCATCAAAAGTTTAAATTTGCTTTCGACACCCAGTTCCTCGCGAACCATATCTGGAAAACAACTAATTGAGGTCTGCGGACAGGAGCCAATGCCGGCATTGGCCAGTGCCAGCATCAGCGTCTGGGCATACATACCCACATCGGCAGCGAGACGCAGTGTCTCGGGAAATTCGTCGGTAACAAAAATAAAGGCCACATGGGGCGCATCAAAAAACTCAAAGTTGCGCATCCACGACCAGGCACGCTTTTCGCGATCTTCGCGAGTAACCCCCTGATACTCCCATAGCCCCAGCGCTGAACAGATTTGGCGCTCGCGGTATGGGCCTGTGAATTTACCCTGCCATGGGAAATCAGAATTACCGTTGGGATTTTCTATGGCGGCGGCTTTCATTTTCTTTCGCAATCGATCACAGGCCTCACCGGAGACCACATGCACATGCCAGGGCTGAACATTGCAATTAGATGGCGCCCAACTGGCCAGCTCAAAAACCTCTTTTAAGGTTTTTTCGTCAACGGCTTTAGGTGTAAAACCCCGATAAGAATGTCTTGCATGGACGGCATCTGAAAATTCCATAGCGCTTTTCCTGTAGTCTTTAAACCCGAAGGAGCAATGCAATAAACCCCGCGTTGTTAACCGCGGGGTTTAAAGTGAGAGCAAGGTGTAGGCCTATTCAAAATAACTGGTCGGCATACCCATCACACTATCAATGCCCGCACCCATGGTTTTAGCATGAGCATCAGCGCGAGGCAGAATACGCTCAAAGAAAAACTCAGCAGTGTGGAGCTTGCCCTCGAGGAATGACTTTTCTCCCTCACCAGCCTGCAATTGCCTGCTCGCCGCTGCGCTCATCTGCAACCACATAAACGCCATATAAGCGTATCCGGAGAACATTAGGAAGTCGACAGACGCCGCACCGGCATTGTCCGGATTCTTTTTCGCACGCATTCCCAGACGAAGCGCCAAATAACGCCATTTCAGCGCCAGTTTGGTAACTGCCCAGGCCTGCTTGCGCAAGGTTTTATTTTTTCCTTCAGACTTCCAGGGTAAGAACTGTCCGGCAAACTTAAACATCTCACCGGTAAAAGTATTCAACTGCTTAAACTTATCCATCAGGACTTTGCGACCAACCAGATCCAGTGCCTGAATGCCGGTTGTTCCCTCGTAGAGAGTCGCAATACGGCTATCGCGCAGAATCTGCTCCATGCCCCACTCTTTGATATAGCCATGACCACCAAAAACCTGCACACCATGGTTTGCTGCCTCAACACCTAATTCAGTGATAAAACCCTTGAGGATCGGTGTGCAAAAACCGAGACGGGCTTCCGCAGCATCGCGAACCTGAGAAGTTTTACCGCCACTGTAGAGGTCGGCAAACTGGCTTGCATAGGCAACCATCGCACGACCACCCTCGGCAATCACTCGCTGGGTGAGCAACATGCGACGGACATCGGGATGCTCAATAATTGCGTCCGCTGGACCATCCGGATTTTTAGCGCCGGAGAGGGAACGCATCGCCAGACGCTCGCGAGCATAGGCTGCAGCGCCCTGATAGGAGCGCTCTGCGGCTGCAGCGCCCTGACTTGCAGTACCTATTCGCGCGACGTTCATGTAGGTGAACATCGCCGCAAGGCCTTCATGGGGCTTGCCAATTAAAAAGCTTTTGGCGTCATCAAAGTTAAGTACAGCCGTACCATTGCCGTGGATACCCATCTTGTGTTCGATTGAGCCGCATTTGACGCCATTGCGCTCTCCCACTGACCCATCTTCAGCGGGAAGGAACTTGGGAATAATAAACAGAGAGAGACCTTTGGTGCCGGCGGGTGCATCGGGCAGTTTCGCCAGTACTATATGAACAATATTTTCGGTCAGGTCATGCTCGCCGGCACTGATAAATATCTTGGTACCATTGACGCTGTAACTGCCATCATCATTGGGTGTCGCTTTAGTTTTCATCTGGCCCAGATCTGTACCGCAGTGGGGCTCGGTCAGACACATGGTGCCACTCCACTCACCGCTGATTAGCTTGACCAGGTAATCCTGCTGCTGTTGTTTGGTGCCACTGGTCTCCAGTGTGGCAATAGCGCCTTCGCTGAGACCCGGATACATGGCCCAGGCCCAGTTGGCGGTGGTCAACATCTCGTTGACCGCAATACTAAGAGAGGAAGGCAAACCCTGCCCACCCAACTCAGGATCCCCTGTCAAGGTAGTCCAGCCAGCTTCGATAAACTTGGCATAGGCTTCCTTAAAACCTGCAGGTGTTGTGACT
>Ga0213868_10003455_pt1 | contig 14726 bp, 11 predicted proteins | sample PICome_9_FD_160087 | JGI IMG/M metagenome (GOLD analysis project Ga0213868, IMG submission 160087) | Coastal seawater microbial communities near Pivers Island, North Carolina, United States - PICO127 | ecosystem: Environmental > Aquatic > Marine > Coastal | place: USA: North Carolina...
CTACATCGGAGTGGTTTTCGACGAATTACTGGCTGCCCTCATGGGTGTCTGGGACTTCATCAAAAACCACTCCGATGTAGACGCGGAAAATTGGGCCTTAGAATGGTGCGGCTTCCTACCTGGAAAACGGGAAAGCCGACGCCTCCACGGGCTGCATATGCTCTCAGAGCAGGATCTCATGCAAAGCCGCGCTTTTCCTGATTCCATAGCGACCGGTGGCTGGCCCATTGATACCCACCCGCCCGGTGGAATCGACGCGATCGAGGAGCCTCCCTGCACCCAGAGTCCTCTGCCCTACCTTTTTGACATCCCGTTGAGTAGTTGCCTTTCGAAAGATTTTGAAAATCTCATGTATGCCGGTCGGAATCTTTCCGCCACCCACATCGCCTTCGCCTCCACCCGCGTCATGGCCACTTGCTCCGCTATCGGCCAGGGGGTGGGAACCGCTGCGGCCTATGCGATCCAAAAGGAAAAGGACCCTCAGAGTCTTCCCTCCGATGCGGACGCCACTTTTCGAATCCGCCAGCAGCTCCTCCGGGACGACGCCATGCTTTTGGGCTGCCAAAACGAGGACCCTCGGGATCTTGCTCCGACGGCAACGGTCACCGCTTCCAGCGAACAGCCCGAAGGGCCTGCAACCGCGGTCATCGATGGGTGGACCCGCTCGCTTCGAAGTCCATCCGTCGACCGCTCAAAATCTCCGATCGGCGCTCCGCCTGATCGTTTTCCGGAAGCCACCCATCGTTGGATGTCCGACCCCGCACTCGGACTGCCCGCATGGATCGCCCTTTCATGGAATGAACCGATCACGATCGGAATCGTTGCGCTGGTATTCGACACGGGGATGCACCGCCTTCTGACCTTGTCCATGGCGGATGGGTACACCGGTCGCATGCTCTGGGGCAGATCTCAGCCAGAAACGATTCGCGACTACGCGATAGAAGCGAACGTGGAGGGTCAATGGATCACGATTCACAGCGAACAATCCAACTACCAGAGAAAACAGGTTCACCCGTTCAAAAACCCTATCGAGACCTCGAGTATTCGATTCCAGATTTTCAATACAAATGGCATTGACCACGCTCGCCTCTTTGAAATCCGAGTCTACCCACCCGACGTATGCGACCCGTTTCTGCCATAGCGATATTTATCTCGCTGGGATTTCCGATCGTCGCCCAAGCGGATTTCAAGCTAATATGGGAAGAACTCAATCCGATGCCCGAGGGTCGATCGGGCATGATTACATTCCCTCTCAACCAATCAGAACTGGCTTTCTACGGTGGGTCTTCCTGGAATGATGGCGAGAAACGGATACACGCTTCTGGGTACGTTCTTCACGACCATCAATGGATTCCTCTAGTCTCGCTTCCAACTCCCACCGCCTACGCGGCGGTCACAGTGGAAGACCATCTCCTCCATTCCGCAGGCGGCACGAACGGCAATCAGCTCAACCGAATCCGTTTCACCCAGCATTCAAACTTACGAAAGCAGAGCTTCGAACTAGCTCCTTCCCAAGTACGAATCTACGCCGGCGCCGCCCACCTGAATGGGAGCTTCTACCAGATTGGGGGCTCCACCCAGCTTTCCCCGCTAGCCCCTTCTAATTCCATTAGCAAATTCGAAGACGAAACCTGGACCGAGCTCGGAACCCTGCCGGAAGGTCCTTTGATCAACTCAGCCGTCGCTGCCTGGAAGGACCGCATTTTCATGTTCGGCGGTGGCAGGCCCGGAGAAAACGGATTGGAGAACACCCGCTCCGTTTTCGCATTTAACACACTGAGCCAATCCTGGAAAAAGCAAGCCGAGCTCCCCGTCGCCGTTCGAGGCGCCGTAGCGATTCCCATTCCCAGAGTCGGTATTCTCCTGATCGGCGGATACGCCAATTCCACGACATTCTCAGCCCAAGCGTTGCTATACGATCCCGAGGCGGACAACCTTACTACGCTCACCGAATTGCCAATCGGACTCATGCTTCCCGGCGCCGTTCTCACCGAGAAATGGATCTACGTTTTCGGCGGCGAAGACGCTCCCCAGCATCGTTCCCCACGAGTTTTCCGAACCGACCGGTCCCGCTTCCTTCCTGAGCGGAATCGTGGACCGTAAGTCCAATCGCACCCCATTCGAGGGAAACTCCATAGTCAACTGTCTACTTCGAGATCTCTTGTGAAAGGAACAGATCCAAAGTAGACGTTTATTTAGAGGTTAAAATCCGAAAACCTAGCATGCTACCCATGAAAACTCAACCTAACCTACCAGGAGTATCAACCATCGGACGCCGCCAGTTTCTAAGAGCTGCCGGGGCTCTCATCGCTTTACCTGCCCTCGAATCGATCGCCGCACCAATCGCTAAGGCCGCGTCCTCAACCGCGGGCGCTAAAAACCTCGTGTCGATCGGGGCCTACCTCGGTTGGCACCAGAACGCATTCTTTCCCAAAGAAGTGGGTAAAGGCTACCACCTTCCCACGACGCTGGCCCCACTGGCTGACCACCAGAACGATTTCACCGTGTTCTCCGGCCTCGATCACCGGGCGCCCAATGGCCATGGAGCCTGGAGCAACTTCCTTTGCGGCAATGCTCCAAACACGTACTCCATGGATCAGATCGTGGCAGACCAAATTGGGCAGAAATCGCGCTTTCCCTCTGTTCAACTGACGGCCGGAACAGGTGAAGGCAGTAAAGCCATGAGCTTTACCAAGCAGGGCATCGGTCTTCCCATGATCCAACGGCCAAGCGTGTTTTACAACCAACTTTTCATGTCCGAATCCGACAAAGCCCGCATGGAATACATGCTTCGTAGCGGCAGAAGCTCACTCGACCTAGTGCTTGACGATGCGACACGCCTTAAAAAATCGGTACCGCAATCAGACGGCGATAAGTTGGAAGAGTATTTCGATTCAATGCGCTCGGTTGAAAAACGCATGGAACGCCAGATTTCACAGATCAACGATCCTCTGCCGACCACCGATTACAAACTTCCCGATTCCGATCCCATCACACCCAAGCTTCTGATGGAGGCGGAAGTGCTGATGTACGATCTCATGGCCCTGGCAATCGAAACAGACTCCAGTCGCGTACTATCTTTTTTCATCGACGGCTTGGGGCAAGTTTTCTCCTTTGATGGACAGCCCCTCAGGTCTGGCTATCATGGTCTTTCCCACCACGGCAACGACCCGGAGATGATTCGCGATTTGGTATCAATTGAGTCCGCTCACATGGTTTGCCTGAACGGCTTCCTTGGTCAGCTGAAAGAGAAGAAGCGCCCCAACGGCAAATCGTTGCTCGATGAAACCATTATTCTAGTAGGAACTGGGATGGGGGATGCGAGTCGTCACTCCAACGCTAATTTGCCGACACTAGTAGCAGGGGGCGGATTTAATCACGGAAGCCACATCGCGATCGACCGTGGGAAGCCAGACGCACCACTACTGGGAGACCTCTACATTTCCCTGATGCAGCGCCTTGGGGTAGAGACGAATGAGTTCTCCAATGCGTCGCGCAACATGAACCAGTTGTTTAGCTAATAAAAATGCGTTCTCACATTACGAATGCTCTCGTCGTAGAGCTGTCGCTTGCGATATCCCGCATTGTGCTAACAACCTACGCGGCACTTCGCAAGCGGAGGCCCTACATCCTGTTAAGCTGCATCGGGGCAACCAGCACGCTTTCCCTCTCCGCGAAAACTGAGCTCCCAATCCCGGACGCAGCCTACGAAGTCCTCTCCAACTATTGCTTAGACTGTCACGACGAAGCTGAGATGAAGGGCGACGTCAACCTGGATCTTATATCGATTGACTGGGGACAGAAAGACAATCGGGACCTATGGGAAAAAGCTCACTACGTTGCGAAAGAGGGATTCATGCCTCCCGCCAAAAAGAGGCAGCCCAATGAGAAAGAACGTGCTACTCTGATCCGCTGGCTCGACGGGAAACTTCTTGAAAATACGCCAATTGGAGGCACCCCTCCACGACGACTAAGTGCCGACGAGTACCGTTCCACTATCCGCAGCCTCTTCGACTTGCCAGATTACGAACTACCACTCGGATTTCCCAAAGACTCAGAATTTCACGGCTTCAACAACGTGGGTGAAGGCCTAGTTCTCTCACCTCCTCTAATGGAGGCCTACAACAAGGTCGCAGAGCTCATTGCCGACACGATTTATCCACCCGCGCGAAAGGTACCTCCCTCAACAACACGAACCGCCGGCCCCAACGATATGGTGCTCAGTTTCTCCGCCGGGAAAGTAGTGGACGATTCACTCCTCCTCGTTTCGCGTGGACATGAAATTTTTCGCAGCTGCTCTTGGCCCAGCCGCATGGAAATTATGTCTTCCGGGACTTACCGAATCACGGTGAGCGCAGCCAAGCACAAGCCGACATGGGGAGGCCCGATGAAGTTAGAAATCCGTGCTCGCGAGCTCAGTGCCAGTGACCGCTCGCGTGCAGACATCTTCCGTCTGCTCAAAGTCATGGATGTTCCTTCAACGGAACCCACAACTATTACCTTCGAGGCAGAGCTCTATGAAGGTCAGACTTTGCTCTTCCGCTGGATGAATGCGGACATGGCCCACGACTATACCAAGTTCGCCAAACACATGGAAGAGTGGTTTGAAAAAGATCCGCGCTGGTTAGCTGCCTGGCAGCATACCGTCTTTCCAAATGGCGATTTAAGCAAAATTCGCGCGTCCGTTATTCGCGGACGCAGTGGTTGGGAGTTCCTAAACGAGGCATTCAATGATCCGAACCTCGATATGAGCCGCGCGACGATGGATGACGAGCTTACGGTCAAATTCCTCGAACTGGCCGACTCCAACACCGGTATGTTTAATTTCGCCGATATTCTTTGCCACTACTACTTCACAAACGGTCCAGCTTTAGAATTCCATCAGGCAACCATCGAGGGTCCTTTAAAGACGGTCGATGGGCCAAGAGAGATACTAGCCAAAAAACTTCAGAAACGCTTTACCGGCACTCGAATTCCTGGCCAGTCAGACGAGGCCTTCACGCGAGACATTCTCGAGAGATTTCTTCCTCAGGCATTTCGTCGTCCCGTCGATCAGGAAACCATTGAGACCTATCTTGATATCGCTAAACGACGTTGGGCACAAGGAGGCGACTTCGATGCCTCAATGCACCTCCTCATCCGAAATATTCTGATCTCACCCCGCTTCATCTACCGACTTCTGAGTCCCGGTGAACTCGATGACTATGATCTGGCGAGCCGCCTGTCTTACTTCCTGACTCAAGCGCCCCCGGACAAGAAACTGCTCGACTTAGCCCAGAAGGGAAAACTCTCCGATCCCCAAATCCTTCGCAGAGAGGCCCTCCGTTTATTACCGCAAAAGCCAACGGATGCCATGGTTCAGAGTTTTACGAGTCAATGGCTGGATACCAATCTCCTACCGGAAATCATGCCGGATCCCGTCTTCAAGTTTTCCGAGGCGGAAATCACTATCGCGGAGGAGGAAGTAGAGCATTTCTTTACCGAAATACTGACTCAGAATCTTCCCATGACGGATTTTATCGATCCGGATTTCCACTACACCACCCCTGCATTTGCGAAAGACAATTACCAGTACTCAAAAGCGGAAAAGGCAGCGATGAAAAGTTCTTCAATGGGCTCTGAATCAGAGCTACGGAAGCTCCCGCTTGATCGAGGGGGTCGCTACGGCGGACTCCTTTCCCAGTCTGCGGTCATGACCGCCACCGCCAATGGAGTGGATACACAACCTGTACTGCGCGGCGTTTGGGTCCTTGAAAATATTCTCGGCATGCCTCCTCCGCCGCCGCCAAAAAACGTACCGGCCCTCACACCGGATACTCGGGGTGCCAACACACCGCGGGAACTACTGGCAGCTCACACCTCAGAAGACTCCTGCGCAACCTGCCACGTCAGAATTGATCCCGTCGGGTTCGTTCTGGAAAACTTTGATCCCGTCGGCAATTGGCGTGAAGAGTGGCCCAAAACGGGCATTCCGATCGATCCCACCGGCACCCTCCCCGATGGTACTCCGATAAAAGACGTAACTGAGCTCAAGTCTTGGCTCGTTGATCATATCGACTTTTTCTCCCTTTGTTTGTCAGAGAAATTGGTGACCTATGCCACTGGTCGCGTGCCCAACTTTGCCGAGCGGAAAGAGATCGAGACCATAGTCCACCAGAACCGTGAAAAAGGAAATGGTTTCCAGGATCTTATGCTTGCTCTAATCACCAGCGAAACGTTCCGCACGAAATAGGACAAGCAATCCTACCGGGTCAGGGACCGCGTTTCCCCTATTGATCGCCTAAGCCTTGGATAAAGGACTCCGAGGCTAACTGCTTGAGTAACCAAACCGGCTGTTCCCATCCGAAGGAAGCCAAAGGTTCAGTACACAAAACTGAAAACGAGCGAACCCAGGGCGATCGCTTCCAATGCCGCAACTTCTCCCGGCCGGCCAATGACTGTCGTATCCGCAAGCCCCAGCAAAGGCGTTGCCGCATTCGCCACGACAATCAGCCAAACCCTGCCCGCGATCACACGGTAGGTGGTTTCATGCGATTGGGACAACGGGTTCATTCTGGACTAGCGAAGACTTAAAAGTTTCAGTAGATTTGGGTTCGCCCACTGAAGAGTCTTGTCCCAATTTCACCCCTAACCAGTCAACAGGCCAGACTCCATAAAAGTATCCCATAGCTCCTTACGTATTGCCCACCGCTTCCGATGGCGAAGCCCCGAGCTGCAATCGCAGCAGGACACCTTTTTACCAACCAAGGATGTAAGGGTCATGCCTCAGCCCTTTTGGTTCGTAATTTAAGGAATTCTCGGAGTACGCTATCGCTGCTCGGTATATATCGCCTAACCACTAACCTTGAAGTCACTCCCCAGCCAAACCTCCATGAAACCTCTATTACCCTGTTCCATTTTCCGCCAAGCCGGTTTTCTAATTCTCGCCGGCATTCTCTTTACAGAATCCGCAATCTCACAAGACCGTCCCCCTGTGGCGAGCGTGTCGAAACCAAACATTCTTTTCATTTTTGTCGACGACCAGTCGCCACTTACAATGAGCGCCTATGGGAATGAGGTTTGCCAGACCCCCAATCTAGATCGACTCGCCCGTGAAGGAATGGTTCTAGATAGCGCCCATCACATGGGTTCCTGGGTAGGTGCCGTATGCCTGCCTTCCCGCACCATGGTACAGACGTCTATCAATGTGTGGCGGACGCAAGACATCGCCAAGCGCTACCCACGCATGAATCCGAAAACCTACGTGCACCAGCCTAGGACATTGCTCGCGGAGCTCACTCCCAATGATCCGGACTACGAAAGTATGCCTGCTCTCTTCTTTCGGGCCGGTTACGACACCTATCGCACCTGCAAAATTGGCAATACCTACGAGGGGGCCAATCGATTGTACTTGGGACGCAACGACCAAACCAACTACGGACCCGAAGACGAGACTGGAAGTTGGTGGCACGGGGAGCAAGTCATGAACTACCTGAAGGAGCGAGAGAAGGGAATAAAGGAAGACCCCTTCCTCCTATTCTTTGGCTTCACTCATCCGCACGACCCTAGACATGGGAAGCCTGACCTACTTGATAAATACGGGGCTGGTAATACAGACATTCCGACTTCTCCCAATCCCCAGCCCCCCCCACTCCAGGAAAACTACCTTCCCGCTCACCCTTTCCATCATGGTCATCCCGGACTTCGCGACGAGGTCGCCGTTCAGGGAGTTTTGCTCAAGAGAGATGAAGCCACCGTTAGAAACGAGCTGGGCCGAGAGTACGCCTGTATCGAGAATATCGATCGGCAGGTAGGCAGAGTGCTCAACAAACTCGAGGCAATGGGCGAGTTGGAAAATACCTACATCTTTTACTCTGCTGATCACGGCATAGCGGTGGGCCGGCACGGATTGATGGGAAAACAGAATCTCTACGAGCACACTTGGCGGGTGCCTATGATCATTCGAGGACCAGGAATCGAAGCGGGTAGCCGGGCTCAAGGGAACACCTACCTCATGGACCTGCTACCTACTTTCTGTGATCTGGCGAGTATTGAAAAGCCAAGTACATTCGATGGCATTAGTTTTAAGCCCGTTCTCATGGGGGAGAGAAACACGGTTCGCGATGTTCTCTACGGAGTTTACAACGGAGGCACTAAACCGGGAATGCGATCGGTCAAAAAGGGAGACTGGAAACTGATCAAGTACGATGTGCTTGATGGGTACGTCCAGGAAACCCAGCTATTCAATCTGAAGGACAATCCCAACGAATTTCTCATTCAGCACCACGATCGTACCGTGGTGGCTTTGACCGGAGTCAAACCGGAGCGTCACCAAGTAAATCTCGCCGAAAACCCAGCCTACGCCACCAAACGAAAAGAAATGGAAGCCCTTCTGCTCAGCGAAATGATAAAATGGGGAGACCCCTACCGTCTCTGGGACCAATCTCAGGGAGCCCAAAACAGGCAATAGCCCATTGACTTATTTCCTGTTATTCGCGGCACTATCCAGTTATTACCCGCGAATCAAAAATTAAGACCCCCGAGCTACCCATGCATGTCCGTAAAGTGCTTTCCCTTGTTCTTCTTACATTCTTCCCACTGGCCTCTGCAGAGCCCTCTGGGGCTCCCGTCTGGACCAATCCAGAGGCGGCCGCAAAGGAACGTCCCGATTTCCTCGTCCAAGGCGAGTACCGAGGTAAGACCCACAGTTTGCAGATCGTCTCGACAGAGGGAAATAAATTTTACGCGTCTCGATATAGTGGCGGACTTCCCGGAGCCGGTTGGGACGGATCCCAGATTGAGCACCAATGGGGCGATCTCTCAGATACAAAGCGTTGGATAACTGGGTACACGCGCATTGAGCGCAGTAACCTCGGAAAGACAAAACCTCCTCCGGGTTCGATTATCCTCTTCGATGGTTCCGACACCGATGAATGGAAGGACGGCAAGATGCAAGATGGGGTGCTCGCTACCGGCACGGCTAGCAAACGCACCTTCCAGGACTTTACCTTGCACTTTGAGTTCCGCAACCCATTCAAGCCGGACCTCACTCTCGGCCATCCCGACCGAGGTAACAGCGGCATTTACATTTTTGGGCGCTATGAGGTCCAAATCATGGATACCTTCGGATTGAATTTTGACAAGAACGTCTGGAACGAAGTGCCTCTGGAGACCGAACCGGATGCCTGGTGCGGGAGTCTCTACAAGTTCAAAACACCGGATGTTAATATGTGCTTTCCTCCTCTCGCCTGGCAGAGCTACGACATCACTTTCCGGGCGCCGCGATTCGAGAACGGCGTCAAAACAGAAAACGCCCGTATATCAGTCATCCACAACGGTGTCCTCATCCACGACGACATCGAGCTTCTAGGAGGAACTGGCAACGGGGGGAAGCTGCCTGAAATCCCCAAAGGAACCCTCGATCTCCAAGCCCATGGAAATCCCAACCACTTCCGCAATATCTGGATCGTAGAAAAATAGGCTAGATTCTTAATTGAAATGAAAGGTATTCATTCAAGTCATCTGATCCTCCTATTCTTAGGCTTTCTGCTTGCGGGATGCGCGAGTATGGGGCCACAGGACACCGACCAATATATTTTTCTGGATAAGTCCGAGACTCTGTTCGTGGAGTTCGAGCACAGTGCGAGCCCAATCTATCAGGCAAACATGCCCGATGTGGCGAATTCCATGGAAAAGAATCGCCGCGAAGACTTCAGAGTGGTACTAACCGAACTGCTCTACGCTTATCAGCTTCCTATCGCAATTCGTATCTTAGAAGAACGAGATGATCCGGGGCAAGGCCCACTGCTGGAAATCCATGCCTTTCGATTCGAGCAAGACAATTCCGGTGACTTAATTGCGGTTATCAGCGCCAAGCTCTCAAAGTACGGACAATTGAATACACTAGGAACTTACAACCAGAGAGATACTCCCCCTCCGGGAGGAAATCGACAGATGATGGACAAGGCCTTTCGTGACGTAATCCAAAAGCCTCTTAGAGAGATGTTGGACGACTTGCAGCAGCACTTCCCTACTCCTGAGGAGATGGAGAGCGTCAACGAGCCTCTGAGCCCACTTGGTCAAGGATAGCTTTATCAATTTCGGATTCTGAATTCCGACCGCAATTAGATTCTAGAAATCTAAACGAGCTCGCTTGCGATGATTCGAGTCTACATTGTCGTGCTGGAAGACTTCAGTATTGGGATAAAAGGCGTAAGAAAATACTCAATACATAGTGAATCCTAATAGCGGCTGGCGCTACAACCGGGACCTAAGAGAGTTTTTCGATCGGTATGATTGGACCTTATCGAATTTCCCGAATGCGGATGAGACGGAACTCAATCCGGACGTCCTTGCTCTGCAATCCGATGTGACCGTCTTGGCGAAGCAGGCCGGGATGAGACTCTTTCAACTCATCAGAAAACTTCGTCAGATCAACATCCTGAACCACTTGCTGATTGATACTTACCTGACAATGCGAGCCAACACAGCGAACCTTCATCCGATGCCATTGACCCGGCTTTTTTGCTATATCGACTGCCGGAGGAGCAACGGTATAAAGCGCTCCCATGTGGCGGTCGGGGGTAAGTTTCTCTTGAAGCGCCGCGTCGGACATGTCGGCAATCTGAATTTCATTCCCCAGATAGGCTGGGCTTTTTTTAAACAGCGGCGTACGAAAAAAGACCCCACTGTTGCATCCGGCTTCAAATCGAAATTCCACTTCTAGTTCAAAGTCGTCGAACACGCGTTCGTGGGCGATCCAGCTTGCGTTTCCCTGCTCTCGACCGGTGCTCACCAACAAACCGTTTTCCACCTTCCAATTGGTCGAGGTGCCATTGACCCCTTTCAAACCGGTAAGATCTTTGCCGTTGAACAATGAAATCCAAGGACTACGAACCCCGGCAGCATTCAGGTTCAACAGTGGCAATAGGGTCAATGCACCCAAGGGTTTAGCAAGATTCCTCACAAAATGCCGGCGAAAAATGTTGGTACTTGTCCCCTTGTTATTTGAACTACCTTTCATTGTGCGTATTCGGCTATTTTATATAATGACCGTTTTCGGACTTTGGCAAGTTCCCGCTTTTATGCATCAGCTGAAGTTTTCGTACCCAATATTTATTTACACTTCAGAATTATTTTTTAATATGATCAAACAATTAATCTTAATCACAAAAAACACATGAGTCACAAGAAATAAGGCAGTTGAACGACAGGGTGTCCGATCCAATTTAATAGAATATAACGTAAGCTGCTCATTCTGTCTTTCTTGCGCTTTTTGTGGTTAAATTCTAAAACGGAATTTGGGATAATCAGGGTTGAGGAGTCTATTGTCACGTAACTTGAAAATCCAACTAGCGATTTAAAAATACCGGTGAACACCACGCCCACTGATCGTTGCGCTGTCGCACACGCATATAGTAGTAGCTGCCTTCCCCTTCACTGTCCTCCAATTCCCCGGACCATTTCCACTGATTCGGCGAGGGCGCGCGATTGAGACGCCAAGCAGGGGAGTCGATGTCCTTCATTACTCCCGAGCGAGCGCCCTCCATCAATGCGGTCAACGGCCACTCAACCCGCTTACCATTGAGGTTTGCCCAAACGGTTGCGTTTCGCGGCATACTCACTTCTAAACACACCCCTTGTGACAGGTTGGTTGAATTATTCGGATTCCCGCTCGTGACGGTTTCAAATCGAACGGACTGATTTCCCGTTTCCAGCACCTTACTGATGTAGTAGCTGCCCGTGTCTTTCGCTTCCACAGGCGATACCACTTCACGTCCGCGGAAGCGCGGCTCCACCGATTTGATTTCGCCGTCCGTCAATCCCAACTCAACCTCCCAATTACAGGTTTTGTGACGGGCACCCCATCCCAGCTCCAAATAGATTTTCGTATGAACCAAATCGTCATCTCGTCCGCCAGAGCACTCGATTTCGTACTGTGAAAAGCGCCTCAACAATTCGCCATCGCGCAAGATGTCCACGCAGTCGATGGCCCCACCGGCTTGAAGGGAAAATTCAATACGTCTCTTTTGCGAGGCCGCAATCTCCGATCCCATAGGCATGCCGTTCACTGCGAACTGCAAATCCATTCGGTCGCCAGTCAAAGCGAACATACGACGCTTCAACAATGCGTCCCAGACATCTTCGCGATTGCCTGACTCCGCCCAAAGCCCAGTCATTCCATGCCCGTAGCTGCCAGGATGGGCGCTATGATGATCCGTACCGCCAGAAAAGCCAAACACATGCCCTTGCTTCAACCCATAATGAATCGTACTTTGCCAATCGCTTGGCCCCATGGAATGCAGGAATGGCTTTATGTTCTCCGACGATTCAGAACAGCCGTGCATCGAAAGCATTTCAACAAAGGGAGCAAACTCGGAACTGAAGCTGTTCCAATCCATGCCACGCGTGCCTTTGAGGTAGCCAAGGTGGTGCGGCTGAGCAATGGTATCCCTACCCTGCTCTCGCAACGCACGCAGTTGATTGAGCAAGTCTTCCAAATTTTTTGGATACAAAATCTCTCCCTCCAAATCCTTGTAAAGCATATTGCGATCGCCACAGGCACTGAAGTGGACTTCAAAGCCTGGAAAGACAACGAAGTTCCCCTCATCGTTAAACTGCTTCAACGTCTCCATCATCTCTGGCCAACCGGCCTTTAGCTTGGCGAAGCCCTCCTCATGGAAATCAATAATGTACTGAATGTCATCGTTCGGCTCCGGCATATCCGGCCAATGCGCGTGGCCGGTAATGCTCACAAAATCAAGTCGCTCACGAGCGTTGCTCAAAGCGTCTTCCAGCGATCCATGGGCATAGGAGATGCCGCAATGGTTGTGCATGTCTCCAAAGAGAAGACTTAAATCGGAATAGGGATTCATAGCGAGAAAGTGTTTTCAAAATACCCTATTGATCAACCGCTTATGGAAAGCGATAGAGGCAAATGCAATAATAATAAACCTAACCAGTTGATGTTTAGAGACTTTCAGCCAGACACTGGAGTTTTAGCATTTCTATTCGATTACATCTTTAATATCTACAACGAATTTAGAATCCGACAATTCCATAACCAATGGCTCCATTTCATTCCAGAATTGATCCGGAATCTCCACAGAGACCGCCTCTAGATTTTGCAATGCCTCTTCTGGATTGCTGACTTCCGGGATGATGGTTGAAACCATAGGATCGCGAAGAACCATTGCAGTGCGACTGCGAACGTCGGTATCTCATAATCCCGGCATAAGTTTTTTGATCTTTCCCACATGATCGAGAACCGCCTAGGAAAAGTCGCGATTCAGGTACTGATTTGCTTGCGTGGAGCCAGTCGCCAATAATCCGCGTTCCAGTGGCGTGGCCAACACGATTCCCACACCATGTTTTTCAGCGGCTGGGAAAATCCAGGTAATAGCACTTTGATTCAAGAGACTCCAGGCGTCCGCTACAACTGCCACGTTAAATTCTTCATATTCAATTCCATGATTCTGGATCAGAGAACCTTCCCCAGCAACGTGGGCCGCTTTCAGGGGGAAAAGGCGGCACTTATCAAGGAGCCCTGAGCGTTCCCTTAGTTTCCTGATACGAATATCTGGCCTTCAAACGTATCAAAAACCCACCCCAACGATGCGATCAAGAGCACCAGCCATTGATAGCGGGTAACTCCCTTCCACCAGGGGCTATTCTCATCACGTTTGGTTTCACTGCTCATGGATTGGCTCTCTTCTTGAACAACACTTTCTCAGTTTCGATCGAACGATAGGTCGCCTCACTCAAGGCAATGAAGCCAGCGTCGTTTCTCCTTCCACGTTTCCAAGGACTCATGCGTATTGACCGCCATCACACCCAAAGCCACGCTGACTGAACCGAATGGTTTAAGTTATCGACATTGACCCATTCTTTTCAATCCAAGGTTATCCACCTACTCTCAGGATGATAACGCGACCTCCTGCCGGTCTCGTAGGACATTTGAGCCATGATCGTGGCCACAGCGTGACGGTAGCCCGTTTCAAGTGGCGCATGAGGCTCAACCTTGCCGCGCAAGGCCTGGAACCAGTTCAGGAAGTGATCCGGACGCTCAATCGATTCCACTTCGTTTTTACCCCTTATCGAACCGTCTCGATTGATTCCCCCTTCTGCCGTATAAACGCCGATACCGCGCCGGGCAAGTTCAAGCGTTCCCTTCTCCCCCATTATACGAGTACGATTCCCACTGCCATTTCCAAAATTCGTGGTGTAGGTGACCACGGTATCTTCCGGGTAGCTCCAGATTGCGTCTATCTGATCGGGTGCGGTAAATTTGTAGTCGTCCTTCCAAGTATACGTACCCCCGTGGCAATTACAGGTTTCGGGGATGTGCAGACCGGTCAAATAGTGCACCAGATCGATGAAGTGAGCTCCCCATTGCGGCACCGGACCCTGAGAAAATTCATAGTACCCATACCATCCAGTATACAACAGCGGATCGAAAGGTTTGTCCGTAATTCCGTTGGTAAACTCGTCCCAATCGAGATCCTCTTTTCGAATCTTTGGGTTTAATCGCTTGTACCAATAAGGTTTGTCTGCCCCGTTCCGCACCTGTTCAACGCGAGACAGGTGACCGAGGATGCCTGTTTCCAGGAGCTTCTTACAACCGACGTTGGGAGCCTCCGTTCGATGCTGGGTTCCGATCTGGACAATGATCTTCGCTTTTTCAGCGGCATCCACAGCCCGCTTCAATGCCTCGAATTCGATCCCAAGCGGCTTCTCCGCGTAGCAGT